>Ga0310695_10003802_pt1 | contig 28898 bp, 31 predicted proteins | sample RumenRJG_04DNA_FD_203882 | JGI IMG/M metagenome (GOLD analysis project Ga0310695, IMG submission 203882) | Bovine rumen microbial communities from Lethbridge, Alberta, Canada - RJG_04 (v2) (version 2) | ecosystem: Host-associated > Mammals > Digestive system > Stomach > Rumen | place: Canada... | reverse complement strand
AAGGTCCCCCTGTCGAATTAATTAGGATATTGTGCCCTGATGGACTTATCTATCTTAGCATGATAAACCTGGGGCCTTAATGATTTTCAAAGGTTCGTAGCCGACAGCGGGTCAAGCCCGCTGCGGTTCAACCAGTTGTTACACGGAACGGCATGTCGACCTATGCATAATGCGGAACCTGTGGTAAAATAGTGTAGGATAAATGTATGATTTACACTTTTTTATGTGGCATAGACGCTATTTTTAGAATTAATAAGTCATTTTTATTTCATACTATTGCCTTTTTTTTAACATTTGTTATTTCTATTTTTGGGTGGATTTTTTTAAGAAAAAATAAATCCTTGTTAAAAACTTGCCTGGGCTTTATCTTTTTGCCGGCCTTTCCCTTGTTTAACACTTTATATTTTTATGGAATGGATCTTCGGCGCTTTCATATAGAGTATTTTTTAATATATGGCGGCGTATATTTTATAGTTTTTGTTGTAAGTTTAGCTTTCATTTTATTAAAAACAAAGAATAAGAGCGCGATGCAATTTGTTTTCATCGCGCTGTCCGGCTTAATGATTTTTTCTCACAGTTGCATAGAACTGATTACAAATTTTGAACGCATCTTAAACTGGGAATTCTTTTTTCTATCAATAATGCTTATTGCTTTTTATTATTTGACAGTTGTTAGAATCAGTTTTTATTATGATAATAATGAAAAATCCAAGAAGCTGAGCTCTATTTCAAATATTATATTTTGGATATATATAATTTTGTATGATTTTATCTGTTTTGCTCTTGCCGCAAGCAGTGTATAGGGGTGGAAAAATGCAAAAAGCAATATTGTTCTTCTTAATTGTTCTTGTTTCAACTACATTTTTATCTTGTTCAAAAGTCAAAGCTTTTGAAGGAACATTCCAAACCGCAAGAACCAAATTGCTTGACAAATTGTCAGTTTCAACAACAAAAGATAATAAAGAAATTGCAGGAAAAATTGTTGAAGGCATAAAAGAAAAAGATGTCGTTAAAATAAAGAGCCTTTTTTCTAAGCAGTCGCTGGCGGAAATGCCCGATATCGACAATCAGATAAAGCAACTTATTGAGTTTGTTAATAAAACAAACATAAATGAATATGAAATAAAAAATGGTTTTGAGGGAATGTCCCGGGAATATGGAGTGACGGAAAAATTGTCCAGGAAATGTTTTGTATATTATCCGAATTATGAAGGTAGAAAATTCAGAATGAATATCAGCTACTATAAAATCAATTTGAATGAGCCGGATTTGGAAGGCGTTGTTTCTATAGAATTTTATCAACAAGAAAAATATAATGAACCTGTAGAAATAATTATAATCGGAAATCGAAGGGTGTAAGCAATATGATAAAAGAAATAAGCAAAAACAATATCCCGGAATGTGTAAAAGTCATAAGGGAAAGTTTTATAACAATTGCCGAACAATTTGGATTTACCATTGAAAATGCCCCAAGGTTCACCGCCTTTGCGACGACAGAAGAAAGACTTTTATATCAAATGGACAACGAGCCAAGATTCATGTTTGGATATTTTAATTCCGACGGAAAAATAATCGGATATTATTCGCTTTTGATGCAAGACAAAGGTGAATGCGAATTGAGCAACCTTTGCGTTCTTCCTGAATATCGGCACAAGAAAATTGGACAAGGATTGCTTAAAGACGCTTGTAGACAGGCAAAAGCCCATGAGCGCAATAAAATCAACATTGGTATTGTAGAAGAAAACACTGTTCTCCGAAAATGGTATGAGAATGCGGGTTTCGTTCATATTGGAACTGAGAAGTTTGATTTCTTTCCTTTTACTTGCGGATATATGGTAAAGGAATTGAATTGTTAACAGATATGAATGACGTTTCCTTTTATTTTGATGGCAATATTGAAATTGTTACAGGCGCTGGCATGCACAATTTTCCCTATCATACCCACAGCAGTTTTATGGCGGGAGCGGTTCTTGCAGGATGCGGAGAATTTGATATTGGCGGCAAGACATTGGAATTGCGAAAAGGGGACGCTTATATCGTGCCGTCGAATACCGGAATTGCTATTAATCCGACAAGCGGCTTCTCCTATATTACAATATGCCTAAAAAATGAATTGGCAGAAGTCATGAAAGAATATAAAACGGAACGCTGTTTTTATCCCTCTTTGGGCGGCAAGCTTCTTGAATTGGCGAACTCTTTCCGAACGCATGATATTGATGAGCGCGCTTTTGAAATGCGTATAATAGACATGTTCGAACTGTATAAGGCGTCTGATTCAGTTAGGTCAATATATAGTGAAAAAGCGGCGCGGTATTTAAATGAACATTGTCAAAGCAAGTTTTCATTGGACGAACTTGCGGAAAACGTTTGCGTTTCAAAATATCATTTGATTAGAACGTTTAAGAAGGAAATGGGAATCACGCCAAAACAATATCATCAACAGTGCAAAGTGAGAAAAATAAAAGACATGGCGCTTAAAAATTCTCAAAGCGACATCGCCTATGAGCTTGACTTTACCAGCCAAAGTCACATGAACGATATTTTTAAGAAATATATGGGAATCACAGCGGGAAGTTATTCATCGGCGGTGGAAAATAAAGAGCAATAATTTGATATACGTTCTTTCCGCCTTGCATTACTATTTGCTTAAAATTAATGCAAGGGGGATTTGCCATGAAGCATTTTGTTGCGAAAAATACAGGAAGGACGTTCATTCTGCGGATGGAACGAGGCGATTTGCTCCGCGAAAAAATAGCGGAATTATGCCGGAATGAAAAAGTCCGGGACGCGGTCGTGTTGTCCGGCATAGCGACATTTGACATTGCTAACATTCAAATGTCCAATACCGTAGGATTTCCAATGGGCTATGACGTACATAATCTGAGCGAGCCTTTGGAATTGGCGTCGCTTGACGGAACAATCATAAACGGCGAGCCGCACATTCATGGCGTCATAGGAAATGGAAGCAAGACATGGGCTGGCCATTTGTTGGACGGTTGCCGGATCCTGTATTTGGGCGAAGTTGTAATGCAGGAAACGCTCTGCGAGCCGCTTATAAGAACCGCCGATAAAGACGGCGTGTTTTTAATCAGCAGAAAGAGCGACGCATAAACTGAGCTCCAAAGCCTATGGCCAACAACATTTTATACCGCAAGAAGAACGACGACATAGAATGCGTGCATTATAAAAACTGGACTAAGTCTTATCCGCCTCACACGCACGCAGAGCACCTGACTCTTGGAATTGTTGAAGACGGAAGCGTCTGCATTGTGATGGATGGCGCTCCAAAAATCTATTGCAAGGGAGACGAGTTTAGAATTCCGCCGAATGTTTTGCATGAGATAAAGCCGGTTGACAAAAATGGCTATTCGATGCTGGTGACTTGCGCGCGGACAAAGGCCGGGGAAGGAGAGCTTGGCGGGCTCAAAGATTCAATTCTCGACCAGCCGGAAAATCTTTATCTTATTGAAGAAATGTCGCGGGACGCGAATCTCAGCCCTTTTCATTTAATCAGAAAATTCAAAAAGATGTACGGACTTACTCCCCATCAATTCCAAATTCAGCGAAAGGTGAGAAAGGCGCAAAAGCTGCTTGAAGAAGATAAAAGCGTCTGCGAGGCAGCTTATGACGCGGGCTTTTGCGACCAAAGCCACCTGGACAGATGCTTTCAAAAAATTGTCGGCCTTACCCCCAAAGAATACCAGAACGCGGCAAGGCCGGACAAGGATTCCTAACACAAGGCCGGGAAAAACTTGGCGAAAAGGTAAAGCCCTTTCGGGCCCGCGTTGACTTCGTGCGGAACTTTCGCTGGCATAATCGAAATTACGCCCGGCTCGTAATCAAGGAGCTTTCCGTCATTGACGCACGTTCCGCTTCCGGCAATAACCTCGTGAGTTTCAAGCTGCGTTTCGTGGATGTGGTTCTTGATGCTTTTGTTGGGAGCGATTCTAACCAAGTGATAGCTAAAGTCGCCGCCAGTGTCTTTTGATGTTACGATGTGTTTTAGCTCAACGCCTTCAAAAGTCGGATGCTTGTTCCAGCCGATTTTGCCAAAGTCAATTTGACCTTTTGGCAAACGCAGGCTTCCGCCGTCAAATTTTTCAAAAACTTCTTTGTTCATATTGTTACCTCTTGCGGAAAATCTAGCAAAAAGATGAATGAAAGAATTGGATAAAATTGCTCTTTTCAAAATAAGAACGGCATAGAGGCAAGAATTATGTTCCGAACAATGAGAAGGTTCAAGCAGCAGATTTCGGATACGGAATGCGTCGAAATTTTGAAAGCGGAAGAAATCTGTACCTGTCTTGTCCAAAAGTTCACCGACGACCAGTAATATTTGGAAATGGAATTGAATAACGCCTTGCCGCGCTAAAACGCGCATTCGACGTAAAGCAAATCGATCCGGCCTTTGACGACTTGGCTTTTGGCAACGCGCAGGCCGTTTTGGCGCAAAAAGTCTAGGTATTCTTCAGCGGTCCATTCGTGTTCGAACTTGATTCCGACAAGGTCCAAAATTTTTTGCCATAAATTTTTTGCGCCGCTTTTTCTAAAGATAAAATTGGGGGCGATTAAAAGGCCGCCGTCTTTTAAGACTCGCTTGATTTGCGCCAAGGCTTTTTGCGGCTCTGGAATTATGTGCAGCGCGTTTGCGATTACAACAAGGTCAAAGCTTTTGTCGGCGTAGGGGAGGCTTGTCGCGTCGGCGACTTCAAAGGTCACGTTTTGCGGAACGCCGCCTTTCTTTGCCGTCTCAATCATATTGGGAGCGAAGTCCGTGGCCACGACGCTTTTTGCGGCGGCCGCTATATGCTTTGCGATCATGCCGGGGCCTGTCGCCAATTCCAAGACCGTCTTTCCTTCCGCGGCGCGCGAAATGTTCTGGTACAAGTAATCGTAAATGTTCTTTTGGCTTTTCATCGTCGTCTCGTAAATCGGCGCGAAAAAATCCCACACTGTTTTTTTCATTATTCCTCCTTGGCGCGCGCCGGCACTTTTTACTTTGTCGCAATGACGCAAAAAAGATTTCCGTTCTTGGCTATTGTCGCGGAAGAAAATCCCGCGCCAAGCAAAAGGCGCTTTATGTTGTAGCCGCCTCCGCAACCGATGTCCGCGATTTGCCCTTCTTGCGGAACGTCAAAAAGGCTAAAGGCCCACTTTGCCATCGGAAGGTGCTCCCGTTCCATCGCCACAAGCATAAGTCGGCCAAGAAAGCCTTGCGGGTTTCCAAAATTATCCGTTATTGCCATACAAACCTCGCCCAGCGGTCGTTCATCTTGGGAAGCAGCGCGGCGAAGAGCCAGCCGCCAAAGGAATGTTTTTTCATCTCTTCGTTAAAGCTATGCTCTTCCACAAGCGTCATGCCGGGGCAAAGGACCGCGATTTCTTGTCCGCTCCAGGTTCCGCTTTTAAAGACCGCGTTGGTCGCTTTTACCGTGTCGTGGTATTTTTGGTTTTTGACCATCATCGGATTGTTTTGCTCGGCGATTAAAGTTCCGCTTGGAAAATTGCCTTTTAATACTTTAAGGAGCGTCGCGATTTCTTCAAGCGTAAAGTACATAAAAAGCCCTTCGGCAAGGAAGAGGACGGGAGCCGTTTTTTCGCCGCCGCGCTTTTTGATTTCCTTCTTTACTGCGGGAACCCAGCCGTCTTCCAAAACGCTTCCTTCTATCATTTGAACGCGCTCGCGCTCTTCAAAAACTTTTTTTCGGAGAGCAATTGAGTCCGGCAAATCCAAGTCGAACCAAAATATTTTTCCGTTGTCAACGCGGCTAAAGCGGTTGTCAAAGCCCGCGCCCATGTTTACGATTACCGCGTCCGGGTTTTGCGCCACAAAGTCTTTTACCATGCGGTCAAGCATCACGGTGCGCGCGATTACTCCCTCGTGGCTCATAAATTTGTCGTAGGGAGCGGTGTCGATTCCAAGCGCCTCAATCATTTTTACGGCGACATCGTCGCGGACGCGGGCGTTTGGCCGCAAGCTTTCGCTGGCCTTAATCGCAACCGGAATCAACGCTGTTGTCTGCACGTCTCCAAGTTTTATTTCCATATTATAACCTCCAAAAATACGGCTGTTCGCGCGAGTTTTGTTGCGAGCGCGAATGTTGCCGCTTATGCGGCGCCTATCAATCTTAGGTTTACCATCGATTTTATCGCCGCTAGATTTTCCAAGACACCGCTTGTTTTCTTGAATCGATGAAGCGCGCGTAGATGCCGCCGGACTTGGCGAGCGTTTTGTGCTTTCCTTGTTCGGCGATCTTTCCGTTGTCGATTACGACGATTTGGTCCGCGTCGCGCACGGTCTTTAGCCTGTGGGCTATCATTATGACAGTCTTTTCTTTTGTCAGCTCCGAGATGGCGGCCATAAGGTCGCGCTCGTTTTCGGGGTCAACGTTTGCTGTGGCTTCGTCAAGAATGATTATCGGAGCGTCTTTCATGATCGCGCGCGCGATGGAAATCCTTTGCTTTTCGCCGCCGCTAAGGCTGGCTCCCGCCTCGCCAATAACTGTGTCGTAGCCGTTTGGCAGGGCGGAAATAAAGTCATGGCAGCAAGCCTTTTTGGCGGCGGCGATCACTTTCTTCATCGGCGCGTCGGGCTGGCCAAAGCGAATGTTGTTGGCGATTGTGTCGTGGAATAGATAAACGTTTTGGAAGACAAAGCTAAAGTTTGCCATAAGGTCGTCCATGCTCCAGTCGCGGACGTCAACGCCGCCCAGCGCGACGCTTCCCTTGTCAACGTCCCAAAAGCGCGAAAGCAAGTGGCAAAGCGTCGTCTTTCCGCCGCCGGAAGGTCCGACGATCGCGATTTTTGACCGCTCGGGGATTTGGAGCGAAACGCCGTCGATGATCTTTCTTTTTTCGTAGGCAAAACTGATGTCCGTCGCGTTTATGTCCAACGGCGCTTTTTTTGCGACGGCGGCTTCTTCCTTTCCATCAATGTCCATCGTCGGAATGTCCAAAATCGCCTGCGCTTTTTGAACGCCGATGTCGATCACGCGGAGCAGGGCGGAATAGTTGCCGCCGGCTTCAAGAGCGGTAAAGAGCATAAAGGAACAAATCAACATCACCGCGCACTTTTCCAGCGGCATCGAGCCGTTTAGGTAAAAATAAATCGAAGCGAGCGCGATGGCCACGCCCGAAAATTTTGACACGATTGACTGGATTGCCGCGATCGGAATGCAGCGCAATTCCATTTTCATGCAAACTTTCTTGGCGCGGTCGATGACGGCGTTCAATTCCTTGCTGCGCTTTCCCGTAAGGTTGTACGCTTTGACTTCCGCGATTCCCTGAATGTGCTCCAAAACCTTTTCGATTTGCGCTTCGTCGGCCAAAGTCTTTTCCATCGACACGCCCCGGACGGCAAGGCGCATGAACACGTTGACAAACTGAAAGGCGCAAAAGCCAGCGAGCGCTACAAGAGCGATGCGCCAGTCAAAGAAAAATATCATCACGATAATCAGCGCGGAGTCCAAAAGGCCTTGCATTACAAGCATTACGGCCCTTGTGGCGACGTCTCCCATAAGCTCCATCGTGTTTGTCGTCACGCTTGTGATTTGTCCCAAAGAGTTTTGGTTAAAGTACCCCATCGGAACGTAGCGCAAATGCTCGGCGATTTGGATTCGCTTTTGGGCGCAAGTCCTGTAGCCGCCTTCTGTCTGCCACATCGAAACGTTTTTCTTTGTGATGATTCCCGCTGTCAGGCTAAAAACCATTATGCCAAAAGAAAGCCAAATCGTTTTGACGGAAAAGGCTTCCGTTCCCATAACCGCGCGAATCACGCCTTGGATCATCACCGCGATGGCGGCGATTCTAAGCGCCATAAAGAAAGAGTTGACCACGCCCAAGACAATCGCCGCGTAAAATTTATCGCGGTTTTCCTTGTCGCAAAAATTAAAAAATCTTTTAAGTATTTCAAACATGTGCATTACCTCCGTTACGGCTGTTCGCGCGAGCGTTGCAAGCGCGAATGTTGCCGCTTATGCGGCGCCTATCGATTTTTGGCTTGCCGCCGATTGTTTCGCCGCTATTACTCGTCTTTGGCGCTGATGTGCGCTTCCCACATCGATTTGTAAAGCCCGCGCTTCTTTAAAAGCTGTTCGTGCGTTCCGCATGAGTCAATCGCTCCGTCCTTAATCACGTAAATCATGTCAGCGTCGCGGATTGTGCTAAGGCGGTGCGCGATTACAATCAAGGTCTTCCCTTTTACAAGCCGCGCGACGCTTTCTTGAATCACCGCTTCGTTTTCGGGGTCGGTGTAGGCCGTCGCTTCGTCCAAGATTACAATCGGAGCGTCTTTCATCATCGCGCGGGCGATGGCGATTCTCTGCCGCTCTCCGCCGGACAAATGAGCGCCGCTTCCGCCTACAATCGTGTCGTAGCCGTTTTCCAGCGACATGATAAAGTCGTGGCAGCCGGATTTTTTTGCCATCGCCTCAACCTCTTTGTCGGTCGCGTCAAGGCGGCCCAGGCGAATGTTGTCGCGAACGCTCATGTCGAACAAAAAGTTGTCCTGGCTTACGTAGGCCACGCGGCGGTTGTATTCTTCAAGCGAAAGGTTCTTAATGTTGACGCCGCCGATTTCCACGCTGCCTGAATCCACGTCCCAAAGCGAGGCGATCAGGCGCGCCAAGGTTGACTTTCCGCTTCCGCTTGGGCCTACAAAGGCCGCGCAAGTTCCTTGCGGAATCTTTAGGCTTACGCCGTGAATGATTTCGCCGTCGCGGCCTTCTTGGCCTTGCTTGTCCTTGTGGTAGCTAAAGCGGACGTCGCGCAATTCAATCGAATTGTCGGCGGGCTTCTTTTTGTCAGCGCTCGGCCTTTCAAGCTCCTTCATGTCCATGATTCCGCCGACTTCGCCAAAAATTACTGTGGCCTTGGCTATGTCGTCGTGGTAGGAGTAGACGGTCAAAAGCGGCTGGATTACGCTCATCGACAAAATGATGATCGAGATAAAGTCAACGGCGGACAACGTTCCCCGCAAAAAGAAAAAGCCTCCGATTGGAAGAACCGAAAGCAGCGTTGAAGGAGCGATTACAAAAGCGATCGTGAAGGGCCAAATGCAGTCGCGCATCCATTCCACAAAGCAGTCGGAGCCTTCTTTTGCCGCCACGACAAAGCGCTCGTAGGAGGACTTGGCCTTGCCGAAGGCCTTGATGACTTCGATTCCGTTTATGTATTCGACCGCCGTGTCGTTCAAAATTTTTGTTTTTTGAATCGCGTTGTTAAAGCGCTCGGTCATGTTAACCATCATAAAGGACGCGGAAATTATTCCGATCGGAAGCGTGGCAAGAGAGGCAAGCCCCATCCTCCAATCGATGTGGAAGAGCCAGACGAACATCAAAAGGGGGAGGACAAGGTTCGATGTCCATTCCGGCAAAATGTGCGCGAGCGTCGTTTCCATGCTGTCGATCCTTTCTATCAAAACGCTTTTGAGACTTCCTGACGGCATGTCCAAGACGCTTCCAAGAGGAACGCGCGAAAGCTTGTCGCAAAGCCTTTTTCTTATGTTGGCGAGAACGTTGAAGGTGGCGATGTGGCTTAGGGTTGTCGAAAACATGTGGAAGAGCGCGTTTCCAAGCCAAAAGGCCGCGATGATCGCGCAGTCGTGAAAGTACACGTTCCAATCGCGGACGCCCGAAAGAAGTTTTTTCACTATGTCCGCGATCAAAATGTAAGGCGCGATTCCGCAGGCCACGCAAAGAAGCGCGAAAAAGACGCTCAAAAAATACGCGGCCTTTTTTTCGCCCGCAAAAGAAAATATCCAATTTAACAATGACTTTTTTTTCATAAAATCTCCTGTGTGCCGCTAGAAGTTGTATTCCGCTTTTAGCCAAATTGCGCTAAGCTCTTGATACGCTCCGTAAAAGCCTTTTTTGTCTTTGTCCGGCCCGTTTACAAGCAAGTCAGAACCAAGCGTCAGAGCCATGCTGTCGGTCAAACTGTACTTGGCTTGCAGCTTGATAAAGTTGTCAAAATCGTTCAGGCCCAAAAGCCAGGCAAGCGAAAGGTCCAGCGTGTCTTGGAAAAAACTTTTTGAAACGCTCAAGCTTGTTTGGTGCCTGTAAGTCTCTCGGTCCAAGCGGTCGTCGCCGTCAAGCAGCGCGTCCAAATAATATTGGCCTGTGATGGTCCAGCCGCTTGGAGTCCAGTCAAAGCCCGCGAGCGCCACAAGCTGGTTTTTGTCGCGGAACTTTTCTGCGCCCATAAGCTGTTCCTTGGCGCTCGCGGCGAAAGTCCTTTGCGGAAAGACCGCGGCTTCAAGCCTAAGAACGACTTCCTTTATTGGAATCGCGGCGTCCGCTCCAATCATCAGCATTCGCTTGTAAGAGCCGTTGACCGAAAGCGCCTGCGGATTTCCGCCCGCGTCCCGGACAAGATTGTAGGTGAGGCAAGGCTCGCGGTCAAAGCCGTAAAAGCCGTAGAGCGAAAAATCCGCGAATGGAAAGAAGGCCGCAAGCCGTGCCGCGAATTCGCTGTTTTCTAGCGAAAGACCAGGAAGGTCAAAATTGCTTTTTGTCACTTGCGCGATTGGGATTGCGGTCCCGCCCATATTCGCGCTTTTTGGAATCATCACTCTTTTGAGCGGATTCTTTTCGGCGAGGGGCACGGCGCTTGGCGCGAAAAAGGGAATCCAATACGCGTCAAAAACAAAAGCGTCGTTTTTGAACGTAAGACGCACCGCGTCAACGCTCAGGCGGCTGTCGGCGTACTCGCGGGCAAGAAGCGTGTTCTCGTCCTTTGGGCAAAGAACGTCGGCCACTTGCAAGCCGTCCGCCTTTCCCCAGGCGGTCGATTGCCTTCCGATTCGCAAGGCCCAAAAGCCGCCGTCGTAGTCCATCCAAGCTTCCTTTAGGCGCAGGCGGAAGGCTCCGTTGTCGGAAACAAAGTCCGCCGCCTGAAAGGACGACTGCGAGCCTATCGCGTCGCCCATCAAAAAGCCGTCGATAAAGGCCGAGCAGTCGCCCTCGTACATTTTTAAAGAGCCGTCAAGGCGCAGGTTTCCCAAAAGAAAGTCGCCCGCGTTCTTTTTGTCAAAACCAAGCCCAACTCCCGCAAGGCCTTGGATTTTGCCTGACGGGGAAAAGTCGACGGCCCACGCAAGACGCGGCGCGCCTGGCAAGCCAAACGCGAGCGCGGCGGCCGTCACAATGACGGCGGCGATTTTTTTCATCTTACGCTTCCTCGCTCGATCGCGCTTACGGTGAACATCTTGTCGTCAAGCGGCAAGTTGTAGCGGACGTTTTTCATTTCAAGCAAAGTGGAGTGTCCGCTCTTTACGTTTTCCATGAACATTTTTTGCGTCGTCCAAATGCCGTCGATTTGAATTGTCTCCGAGCAAGTAAGGACGCGGGCAAGTTCGTTTTGCCTGTCGTAGAATTCTCCCTTGACGACCTTGTAGTTGTCCTTTCTGTACCAAAGAATTCTTCGCTGCGTTTTTTCGCTCTTGTCTTTGGCGACAGATTCTACTTTCCAACAAGCGTTTCCGTCAACGGTGTCTTCGCCCAAAAGCTTGAAGGTGTCTTTTGTAAGGCCGCGGTCTCCCATGTCGGCGTAGGTAAAGTCCGTTCCCATAAAGTCGTCGTCCTTTCCGCTTCCGGCGATGCGGCGCGTTTTTTTCATAGCGGGCATGAAAAGCCAGCTGTCTCCGTCGGGCTTGGTTCCGTCCGCCTTGTCTGGATAGTCAAACGAAAGGTAGGCGACGCCTTCCACGTCCTTGGGAACGACGAAAACCACGACGCTTTTCTTTACGTCGCCGTAATCTTTTTCGCGCGTCATAATCTCGCGCGTTCTTACCGCGCCTTTTTTGCTTTTAAGCGTCAGCGTCGCCGTGTAAGAGCAAGTCTTTCCCTCGTCGACTTCGTCCGCGCGCTTGGCGATTTCGTAGCCGGTCAAGTTCTGGGCAAAGACCGCAGAGCCCGCGATTGCAAGGACGGCCGCAGCCGCCACAGTTCTAAATTTTTTCATACATTCCTCCTGTTTATTTGTTTTCACAACCATGCCGCGCTTGCGCGAAATCCGCTCGAATTAACCGTTTAAGGTCTTGCGTTCGTCGGTACGAGCGGAGAATGGTTTTGTCAAAAGTATAAGAGCGGGCGTAAGAGTGTAGTCCGCGACCAGCGCCGAAGCCAAACCTATCATCGCCAAAAGGCCGACCCTAAAGAGGCAGCCCATCGGACTAAAGGTGTACATAAGGAACATCGCGCACAAAATGAATGTCGTCATTCCCATCGTCTTTCCGATTTCGCGGAAGGAAGCGGCGACAGACTTGGCGTAGTCTCCTGTAAGTTCGTAGTGGTACTTTATGTGGTTGATAAAGTGAATCGTGTCGTCAACCGCGATTCCCAAAATCATAGGCATAATCGTCATCGTAAGCATGTCAAGCGAAAAGCCCGCGTAGCCCATCACGCCGCCAACTACAAGCACCGGCGCCAAGTTTGGAATCATTCCTATAAGGCCTGTCTTGGCGCTGGAGAAGGCCAAAATCAAAAGGACCGCGATCACTACAAGCGAGAACGAGAATGACTTTAATTCCGCGCTTACAAGCTTATGGTTCATCTCGGCGTATTCGGCAACCTCGCCGACGATGCTTATCTTCGCGTCCGGGAAAAGCTCCGCGGCTTTTGCCTTGGCGGCGCTTATGTCCTCAACGATGATGTTGGCGTCGTAGCCCAAAAGCTCCACGTGGACGCGCGTCGTTCCGTAGTCGTCGCCTTCTATGTCAAACCAGTCGTCAAAGTTGGGAGCGTAGAAGACCAAGTTTTGAGCGACAACCGCGTCGTCTTCGGGGATGCTGTAATATTCTTTTTGGTCGCTGTTGAACATTCGGTTTATTTCCTTCATCATTTGGCAACCGCTTGTGACGCGGGGCTTTGTTCCGGAAATTTTGGTCAGCTTTAGTTTTCCCAGCGCGCTTTCCAACTCTTCCAATTTCTTGAAGTTTTCCGCTTCCTTAAAAGCGTCCGGGTCGTCAACGCGAATCATGACGTCGTAGCTGTAAAGGCTTCCCAAGGGGCCTGAGAGCGTGTCCAAAATGCGCGCGACGTAAGGGATCTTTCTTCCCATCATCTCGATGTAGTCCATGTTGACGGTGATTCTAAAAAGTCCTGGAACGAGCGCGAGAACCGCCGCGAAGGAAAGAACGGCCACAAGCTTTTTTCTTTTTTCGACAAGCTTTCCAAAGTTTTCAAAGGCAAGGTCGGCCTTTGTGGCGCCGGTTTTTTGCGCCGCGCCTTCTTGCGCTTTTCCGTCCTTTCCAAAGCTCATCAAAATCGGAATCAGCAAAATTACGTAAAGGTAAACGGCAAAAACAATCGCTGTTGACGCGCCTCCCATCCAGCGGATCGGCTCGATTCCCGCGAACAAAAACGAAACGAGCGAAGCCATTGTCGTTATGACCGTGAATAAAATCGGCCAGCCTGTTTCTTCCACCGCCTTGACGACAGACGCTTTGCGCAAGCCCGTCCGTCTAAAGTGCATTCTAAATGAGTTTACATAGTGAACGGAATATCCGACCGAGAGAGCCATTCCCAGCAAAATCGGAAGCGTGACCATGTTTGAGTCGGCGACGATTCCCAAATGAGCGCTAAGGCCCAAGACTGATCCGATTCCCACAGTCGTTGACAAGAGGGGAACGATTACTCCGCGCAGTGAGCGGACAAAAAGCAAAAGGCAAAGAATCATCACGACAAAGCCGCTTAAAACGCGGATTTTTGTCTCTGTCTCGATAACGTCGTTTTCTTCCATTTCGCTGTAGGACATGCCCATCGGCTTTAGCTCGTAGGCGCCGTTCGCTTTTTGGGCTTCGTCAAGAATCACTTTTTGCGCGTATCGGGCGATTCCTTCGGCGGCGAACTCCATTCCGCCCTCGTAGTTTTCCAAAGAAAGAATGACCCATGTTTCCTTTGCGTCGGCGGAAACAAGGTTGTCGCAAAGAGACTCGCGGCTAAGGATGAACTGTTTCTTGGCCTCAAGCTCGGCAGGGTCGGAGGGGATTCCGCTCTCAAACGGATTTTTTATTTCGATGCTGTCTTCCGTTCCGATAGGAATTTCAGCCGTCATGAGCGACGTGACTTCGTCGGCGTAGGGCACTTCCTGCTCAAGCCGCTTTCCAAGCCGCTCGATTCCTTGCAAGACTTCCGGCTTAAAAACGTCGTCCGCTCGGACCATAACCATAATCGCGTCGTCGCTTCCAAAAATCTCCTTGAATTGGTCGGAGTCTACCTTGATTTGTTCCCAATTCTCAAACCAGGCTTCGTCGTCGCTTGCCATCTTGAACTTTGGAAGGCCCGCAAGACATAGAACCGACACCGCCAGCAAGGCGGCCAAAATCTGCCATCTAAAGCGCAGCTGCCAGGCCCCGACTTTTTCAAAAAACTTGTTTATGCTAGAAACTTTCATAACTCTTTTGTCTCCTGATGTATGATAACAGCGTTATCATATTCGATAACACCGTTATCATAGTGATAACGGTGTTATCTGTCAATAGGTTTTGATAACAATGTTATCTTTTTTTCTTGACATTTTTTGGATTTTGGCGCAAACTAACCTTATGGCGGATTCCTCAATAGAAACAAAGAAAACGCTTTTGGAAAGCGCTAAAAAAGAATTTCTCCAAAAAGGCTTTGCCGGCGCTTCGCTAAGGACAATTGCCGCCAACGCCGGGGTCACTACGGGCGCTATGTACCGCCATTTTAAGGACAAAGACGCCTTTTTTTGCGCCCTTGTCGACGACGCGGTGGAGGCGACCAAAAAAGTCGTCATGTTCGCGGATTCCAAGACTCACGCCGGCTTTGACTCTCCCCACATGCAGAAACACATTGATTTTGAGACAAAAATGACATTTGATTTTTTGGACTATGTGTTCGACAATTTTGACGCCTTTACGCTTTTGCTCACAAAAGCCGGCGGAAGCGCCCACGAGCGCTTTCAGGAAACCATTTGCGAGCTGTATACAAAAAATTGCGAGGATACTTTCAAATGGATGCGAAAGCAGGGCTTTGCCGCAAAAAAAGTTTCTTCCATGACCGTTCATTTTATGGCCTCGACGGTCATAAACGCCTTTTGCGACATCATTCTTCACAAAATGACAAAAAAACAAGCCGCGGCCTACATTTCCGACGTGATGGAATTTACCCGCGCCGGTTGGCTTGCTTTGTCCCAGTGCAAGATCTAGCGCCATTGTAATTGACCACGCCGCTAATTTTCGCTAAACTTGCGTCATTATGATTAAAAGAAACACAGGTTTTGCCAATTTGACCGCGGGTTACCTCTTTCCGGAAGTCGCCCGCCGACGCAAGGAATATCAGGCCAAAAATCCGGCCGCCAAGATCATCAGCCTTGGAATCGGAAACACGACCGAGCCCTTGACTCCCCACATCGCAAAAGCGATGAGCGATTATTCGCTTGGACTTGGAACTGCGGCCGGCTATTCAGGCTACGGAGACGAGCAGGGCAACGCCGAGCTTCGCGAAAAAATCGCCCAGGTCTTTTATCCTGGAATGGCCGACGCAAGCGAAGTCTTCATTTCGGACGGAGCCAAGTGCGACATCGCGCGCATCCAAACTCTTTTTGGCCGCGACGTTCCGATCGCCGTGCAAGACCCCAGCTATCCGGTTTATGTTGACGGCTCGGTAATCATCGGAGCGGCCGGCGCCAACAACGGTTCGGGCTACGCGGGCGTGACATACCTTCCGTGCAATCCGGAGAACAACTTTTTCCCGGACTTGAGCAAGGTAAAGCCCAACACATTGATTTACTTTTGCTCGCCCAACAATCCGACTGGCGCCGTCTCGACAAAAGAGGAGTTGAAAAAACTCGTGGACTTTGCCCTCGCAAACGGCTGCATAATCATTTTTGACGCGGCCTACAGAGAGTTCATCCGCGACCCTTCGCTCCCCAAAACTATTTACGAAATAAAGGGCGCCAAAAAGTGCGCGATAGAAATCAACTCCTTCTCAAAGCCCGCGGGCTTTACCGGCGTCCGCTGCGGATGGAGCGTCGTTCCCAACGAGCTTTTGTTTGAGGACGGAACGTCTGTCAACCGCGACTGGAACCGCGTAATGACAACGCTCTTTAACGGAGCGTCAAACATCGCGCAGGCTGGAGCCCTTGCCGCGGTAAGCGAGGATGGGCTTAAGGAAATGAAGTCCGTCATCGACTACTATTTGGACAACGCTCGCGTGATAAAGAAAGCGGTGGAGGGCGACAACTTCAAGGCCGCCGGCGTCAACGTGTTCTGGACCGGAAACTCGCCGTACTTGTGGGTTCAGTTCCCCGGAAAGAAAAGCTGGGACATCTTTGACAGGATTTTGAACGAATGCCAGGTCGTCACAACGCCCGGCGCTGGTTTTGGCCCCGCCGGCGAATCCTTCATTCGCATTTCGGCTTTTGGCCATCGCGCCGACGTTGAGGAAGCTTGCAAGCGCCTGGCTTCTTGGCAGATATAAAGCGCAAAAAAAAGGCCCGCAATCGCGGGCCTTTTTTTTTTATATCAGAATACTTTCTTTGCGCCGATCGTCAGGTTAAAGTTTAGCGATTGGTTTCCAGTCAAATCCAGGACTCCGATTCGCCCTGTCATCTCTATGCTGGCTGTTCCGCTAAGAGGAAACTCGGCGTACGGCGTGATGTATGCGTTGTAAACGATTTTGTCCAGGTCGTTTCTTTGGAACAAGTCGTTTAGCGTAATTCCTGACACTGAGAAAATTGAGTGGATTCCAACTGTAATGTCTCCGTTCTTTCCTTCGATATTGTCCTTGTAGAAAGTGAAGCCCGCTCCAATCGGATCCTTTAAGTAAGCGAGTTCCTTTACGCTTTTTTCGCTAAAGGAGTAGGCGGTAAGCGTAAAGTTGAAATGCTTGAACTTGAGTCGCGGCTCAAACAAAAATCGAATTTCGTCGCCTGTAAAGGCGGCTCCGCCTTCGCCCTTGACTACGATGTCTTCCAATCCAACTTGCAGCAAAAGACCGTGCGTGTATTTGCTTCCGGCCAAAAAGTTAAGGCCGCCGTGCAAGGTGATTGTGTCGATCACCAAGACTACGTCTTTGTTTTTGTATGTGTCTTGAAGGGGAGAGCCGGCGCCGAACAAAAGGTCAAGCGTTACAAGGTTTGTGGCCAAGGCAAAGCGAGCGTCCAAGTTGATTGACCAATCGTCGTTTTTGTTTTTTCCAAAATAGAAAGAAACTCCGGTCGCGATCGGCGCTTTGTCAAAGTTCACTACGTAAGACAAGCCGGCTCCCTTTGAGTCTCGCAAGGGGCTTCCGACAAGGCTTGTGTAAGATTTTGTCAGGCGCGAGCTGATTGGCTCAACGCCAAAGTGCCTCATCAAAAATGCGTCGCTTCCGATGGGCTCGTATGTTCCAACAAAAGCCGAAAAATAATTTGTGGCCGTAAAGGCTCGTCTTTGCAATACAAACGAAAGTTCGTTAAGGCGAACGTTGGCGTCGCTGTCGGCGAAAATGTCGTTAAAGGCAAGGTTTGAAGACCAAGCGGCGATTTCTCCGCGCGCGATGGCCCAATCCGCAAGGTTTGCCTGGGCCGCGGCGTACGCAGCCAAAGGAACGGTTCCGCTGACCTTGTCTCCGTTAAGGGGAACGTTTAAATCTCCGCCAGCGCTTCCGCCAATCGCTCCGCTAAATGACGGCGTGGCGCTTAAATATGAGCAAGCCGCCAAAGTCGCCGCGAAAAATAATATTCTATTTAGTTTCATAAGCTTTGCCGCCTATTCTTTAGTTTAAAGTTCTTCCCTTAGAATATCGGCAAAAAGGCGCTAAATCTTTAGTTTTTTCCAAACGTCGTCGTAAAGGCGCCACTCGTTTTTTGTGATTTGAACGCGGCAAAACTTAAAGGAGCTGGGGCAAAACAAAAAGTCTAGGTTTGCGTTGGCGGCAAGGTCTGCGGCCAGCGAAAAAATTTTTTCCAAACTAAAATCTTTTGCAAACGTTTGGTCAAGCGCGAAAGGGATGGGCAGGGACAAGGCCCGCTCCTTTGCCGTTACCCGCGCCCAAAAACAAGTTGGAAGGCCTGCGGGGCGCTCGCCCGCTTTCGTTACAGCGGCGCTTTTTGGCGAGTAAATCTCAAATTTAGTGATTGACAAAAATTCCTCTTTGTCAAAGTCGTCGGGCGTAAGGCACAAAAGGGGCTGCAAGAAAATCGCTTGGCCGGCCAAAACCTTTTGACGGACGCGGCCGCTATTTTTATCAACCTGCAAAGGCGCGCCTTTTCCAAGCAAGGCGTCGCGGGCCTTTAGCAACTTTAGTTCTTGAGAAGGGTTAAGCTTTATCGCGTTAAAGTCCATGCTATGCTTGGGAGAGTTTTGGGTTGAATTCGCGCTCCACGCCAACAGTCGTCGGCGGGCCGTGGCCGGGCATTATTACGGTGTCTTCGGTTTGTGAAAGAATTTTTAGCTTTATGTTTTTTATCAAAGTTCGTTCCGAGAATTTTGAGTTTGTGGAGCCGATTTTGCAGGCGCTAAGAGAGTCTCCTGTAAAGAGAACGTTCCCCACTTTGTAAACCATCGAATCGTTTGTGTGGCCCGGAAGCGAAAAGTATTCCACGTCAAGGCCGGCCACTTGAATCACGCCGTCGTCCTTTAAAACGTTGGTGTCGTTTCCGGCGACTTCCCAGTCCGCGCCGTAAATTTTTGGATCGTAGATTTTTCGCAAGGTGGTCAAGCCGGCGACGTGGCTTCCGTGGTTGTGCGAGATCAAAACGCCGGTCAGTTTGTAGCCGCCGGTTTCTATGTGGTTTATGATTTCGGTCGTGATTTGGCCCGGGTCAATGATTATCGCTTCGCGCGACTCTTCGTTGACGATTACGTAACAGTTAGAGAAGCCTTCCAAGTTCAAGTGAAAGTAAAGTTTCATCGGCGCCTCACATCGAGTCCTTTAGGAACATTTCGCTTCCGCGCTCGTCAAAAATCGCTTCGCGAAGGTTGGACGACTTGAACAAAAGGTTTTGCTTTTCAATGTTAAAGAACATCGTGTTCTTGATGTTGCAGTTGCGGAAGGAAGTGTCGACCAATTTGGCGCCGATAAAGCGGGAGTTGTACAAGTCCGAGTCGTCAAAGGACGATTGGTATGCTTGGATTCCGCAAAAGTTGTCGTGGATCATGTCGCTTCCCGTAAGAAGAATGTGGGAGAAAATGCAGCCGCCAAAGGAGCAGAACTGCATGTTGCTTTCCAGCATCGCGCAGTCCGAAAAAATCGAATGGTCAAAGAAACTCATTCTTGAGCGGAACTTTGTCGAGTGAATGTTGACAAAGCGGCAGTTTTGAAAGTTGCAGCCGTAAAAGCGCTTGTCGGTAAGGTCGATGTTCTCAAAAGTGATTCCGCTGGCGTTGAGGCCGACGATTTTTTGCCGCTGGTTTATGTAATTGTAAATGTCGTCCTTGATTTTTTGCTGGTCGGGAAAATGGTCCAAGCAATAGTTTTCGCCCTCGGTAATCTCGCCGTAGTAGTTAAAGACGGAAAGAGACGTTTTTTTGCAGCCTTCGGCCAAACACTTGTTCTGCTGGAACATTCCTCAATTATAAACCATCTTTGGCCGTCGCGCAATAGACAAGAGCGCGTTTTTTTGCTACTATGTTTTTTATGAACGCAAGCGAAATTGAATTTTTGGACAAGGCCATTAGGCGCGTGCCGGACTTTCCCAAGCCCGGAATTCTTTTTTACGACATCACAAGCATTTTGACAAAGCCCGATGTCTTTAAGTTCTGCATCGACAAGATGGTCGAGCTTTACAAGGACTCAAAGATTGACGCCGTCGCCACTGTCGAGTCGCGCGGATTTTTGTTCAGCGCTCCATTTGCCGAGCGCCTTTCAATTCCACAAATTCTTATTCGTAAAAAGGGAAAGCTTCCCGGAGACACATACTCTTGCAAGTACGCCCTTGAATACGGAACCGCCGAAATCGAAGCCCACAAGGCCGACATCGAGCGCGGAAAAAATTACTTGGTAATTGACGATTTGATCGCCACGGGCGGAACGCTTGCCGCGGCCAGAAACGTAATAGAGCAGGGCGGCGGAATCGTAACCGACTACTTTGGAATCATCGGCCTTCCCGACTTGAACTTCCAAAAAGTCTTGGCACCCGCAAAAGTCTCAACTCTAATCGACTTCCACGGAGCCTAAACCGCCTCAAGCCGCGTTTACTTTGTGAACGCGCGGGGAAGGAACATCAAGGCTTTCTCTGCCTCCGCGGTGATGATGTCCCACTTTTGGCCGCTGATAAATTCTTTTTTTACAATCCAAGAGCCGCCAACCGCCAAGACGTTTGGCTTTGACAAATAGGCGGCGGCGTTTTCCGCGGTGATACCGCCGGTGGGGATGAATTTAGTTTTGGGGAATGGGCCTGACATCGCGTCCAAAAAATCCGTTCCGCCCAACAATTCCGCCGGAAAAAGCTTCAACACTTCCAAGCCCAATTGTATGGCCGCAGAAATTTCCGTCGGCGTCGCCACTCCCGGAACGACCGCAATGTCGCGGCTTTTGCAGTATTCGACAATCTCTTTGTCAAAGCCAGGCATTACGATGAACTTTGCGCCGCACGCGATCGCTTCTTGCGCTTGGGCGACGCTTGTCACCGTTCCAGCGCCCGCCAAAATGTCGGGGCAATGAGCGCTAAGCTCGCTGATCGCTTTTGGGGCCGCGTCGGTGCGGTATGTGATTTCGGCGATTTTTATTCCGCCCTTTAAAAGCGCGTTGGCCAGGGGGACGGCGTTCTTTTCGTCTTCGATTGTGATTACGGGAATTATTTTTGTCTGTTTGAAAATCTCAAAAATTTTGTTCATTAAAAACCTCCAATGATTCGGCTGTTTGCGCGAGCCTGTTGCGAGCGCAAATGTTGCCGCTATGCCGCTACTATTCTACACTCGCTTCGAGTTTGTTTTCAAGAGCGTCGTCAAGCAAATAAAAAAAGTCGATGCCTGTCCGCTTTTCTATTTGGTCAACGCTGACCCGGTATTTTTTGTAGTCCTCTTTTCCCGCCGACGCTGGGATGATGTAGGCTTCCATTTTAAACTCGTCTCCGTCTTGAATCAAGGCCGCCTTGTAAAAATATTCGGGAACGGCGACTTTGTTGGCTCCGATTGTTGGGTAGGAAACTTTTTCAAAGACCGGGCCGGTGACGACGTAAAGCTTTTCGTGGCTTTTCGCTAGGCTTCTAAAATGCTGCTCCAAGGAATTCCAAACGCCCTCGTTAAAGGCGTGGGGCTGGGGGCTTATGTTGCTTAGCAAAAAGGATTCGCTCATCGTTTGCTGGCTGTAAGCCATGTCGCCGGCCGGAGCCAAGTGGCCCCTGTCGTAGCCGGAGCGGCGGTAGTCGTCCAAGGCCGCCGAGCCAGTGACGATGTCGTAGTCTTCTCTAAAGTCGTTTGTCCGTTTTGCGTTCTTTTCCAGTTTGGCGGCGTCCAAGGTGTAGGCCACCCAGTCGGCTTGCTCGCGCTTTTCGTCGTAGCAAAGGGCGTATCCAAGGCGCTGGACTATCTGCCGGTTTTTGTCCGTCGAAAAAAAAGGAAGCTCGTAGCGCTGGCTTTGCAAGGCGTTTTGGTAGAAAAGCTCGTTTTGTTCTTTTACGCGTTCCCTTGCCGCCTGGCCGCTTACGCAAGAGAAAACCGCCAGCGCCGCGACAAACAGGCAAATTACGGCAAAGAATGAAAGCAGTTTTTTCATTCTCATCATTCCCCCCGGCCGCCGCTTCGAATTTTTTTCTCGATTAGGTCGCTTGGACTGAAATTTCCTTTTGCAGCTCAAGCACTTCTTCCAATGTCAGGCCCGCTGCTTGCGCGATTTGCTCTGGGGAGAGAACGTTCATTTTAAGCAGGTTTGTGGTGGTTTCGACGGCTTTTTGGCGCAATCCTTGTTGCATTCCTTGTTCAAGGCCTTTCTTTGCGGCGGCGGACATGCCGGCGTTGTAGTCGCGCATCGCCTTGTCGCGGCTGAATTCCCTAAAGAAAGCCGCGTCCTCTTCGCTCATTCTTTTGATTATTGTAGTCGCTTCCATAATTCCCCTTTCGCTGTTCGCGATTTGGCCTATGTAATCCGCCTTCTTTTCATCGTCTGCGTAGGAAAAGTACATGCCCCACTTTTGGAGCGGCGTAAGCTTTTCCACCGGCGTTCCGACAAGAGCCTTGATTGTAAGCAAGTCGATGTAAATCACGTTCAGCCTGCTGGAAAGCTCGCAGCCGTTCGCGTCTTTCATAATATACCACGACATTTCGCTTTTGTCACCTCTTTTGTAGTGAAAATTCAGCACGGAAATTTGGTAGACTCTTTCAACGTTCCATTCGCAGCCCTTTTTGGCTGCGTTGTTCAAAAGACGGGCGGCCTCGACTTCGCTGCGGGCGGCATAGTCGTAGTCCTGCTCTCTTCCTTGCATCTCAATCGACGCCTTTTCGCCGTCCTCGAAGGTAACGTTCACGTCAAAGGACATCTGCATGTCGGACTGCGTTTCCGCGGGCGGCTCGTTGGGGTCCAATTGAACTTCCGTCACTTTGCGCCCTAGTGTCGCCGACAGGAAGGACTTGAGCGCGATTTTCGAGCCTTCCGTGTCCTGCGTGAATATCGCCTTGAAGTTGATGTCCAGGCGAGGATTGAGAATCGCCGTCGGCGACGGCTTCCAAGTTTTCTTCTGTTTTTGCATAAAACGCTCCTTATAAAAAAAAGCGGGAACCGCTTTTGCAATTCCCTTGTATATAAGGTAGACATTTTTTTGCGGATTTTTGCGTTTTTTTGAAAAAAATTAATCTTTTTTTTATATCAGGGGGAACGGTTGTAAGGCGGGGAGTTTATCTTCTGATTTTTTCCTTTAATTGGCTTCCCAATTTGGCAAACTCTGTGTCGATTATGTTGTCGATTTTTGTAAAAAGGCTGTCGTCGCCTGAGAATTCGTTTTTTGTGTAAAAGAAAGTCGCCGGGCTTACCTTAAAAATCACGCAGAGGGCGTCAAGGACTTCCGCCGTTACAAAGGATTTTCCGTTTTCGATGCGGCTCAAATGGTTTGGCGTTATCCCCAGCTTTTCCGAAAGCTCTTCCTGCGTTATTTTGTTCAATTTTCTAAAATGCTTGAGGTTTTGGCCAAAGATTTCTTTTGAATTCATGTTTTAAATTTTATAGGCAGATTCCCTTATAAAACACAACATTAAAAGATTGTTTTATAGCTAAAAATGCCATTTAATGCCGATTTTTCCTTGCTTTTTTCCACTTTTGGCGCTAAAATATTGGAACAACCTAACATTTAAGGCAAAGTTTGCATTGGGGGATGGTATGAAAAATTTCTTTAGAATTGCGGCTCTCTTTTTGGCTTTTGGATTTGCGGCGGCTTTTGCCGGCTGTTCCAATGCCGCGGGCGGAGGCGACAATCCTGCGCCAACGCCAACAACGACGACTTATACGGTAAGTTTTAACGCAAACGACGGAAGCCAAAATCCCGCCAAGGCGACGCAAATATTCACAGCCGGAACTCCGCAAAATTTGACGTCAATAGCAGACCTTGGCTTTAAGAGGGACAACTTTGCCTTTGCGGGCTGGGCCTTGTCCAGCGCGGCGTCGCAAGCCGCCTATGCCGACAAAGCGGAATACACAGGCAATATCAGCATAACCCTTTACGCTGTGTGGACTCCGATTTATGCCGTAACTTTTGACTCCAGGGGCGGAAGCGAAGTTGTCGGACAAAAAGTGACAAGCGGCCAAACCGCCACAAGGCCCGACGACCCCGCAAAAGAGCATTTTAACTTTGCCGGCTGGTGTTCTGACGAAAACTGCCAAACGCCCTTTGACTTTGCCGCGCCAATAACGGCGCCCACAACTCTTTACGCAAAGTGGAGCGATTTGCCTGTTTATGCCGTAACCTTTGACTTGAACGGCGGAAAATACGGATCAAACGACAGCTACGCGCAAAATGTGGAAACAGGTTCCAAGGCCATTCGCCCCGCTAGCGCACCTACAAAAGATGACAACGTAAGCGCTGATATGACCACAAAATACGCGTTTGACAATTGGTACGCGGACGCAGGCTGCGGTATCTTGTTTGACTTTGACGCGACGGCTATAAGCGGGCCAACGACGGTTTACGCAAAGTGGAGCGAGACAAAGTGTTACGCCGTAAAAATCGCAAGCGGCATTGAGCATGGAAGCGTATCCTCAGACGCAACGGAACATGTCGCCGCGGGAACTCTTGTCACGCTTACCGCGACTCCGAATCCAGGCTATGAATTTGTCTCGTACACTGTGACTGACGCGGACTCAAATCCTGTGACAGTGATAGACGGAAAATTTACGATGCCGGCAAGTCCAGTGACTGTGTCAGCCAGCTTTATCGCCATAGAATATACAATCACGTGCGGAACGCCGGAAAACGGAACATTGACAGCCGACAAGGCTAAGGCGGCCATAGGTACGACCGTCACTTTGACAGTATCCGCGAACGACGGTTACAAGTTCAACAATGTCCGTGTAAAGGACTCAAACGGAACAGATGTTTCTGTAACGGAAGTCGCGGCAGGCGCTTCTTACACATTCACGATGCCGGCGGATAATGTCACTATTACAGCGGCGTTTAGAACATACATTCCTCTTACGCTTGAAGCGATTGAGGCCGGCGCTAATGTAACCTTTACAAATTGGGCGTCTGGCCCTGTGACATACCGGGTGAATGAAGGCGATTCTCAGACAATAGCAAGATACGCAAGCAAGTCAATAACGCTGACAAATGTTGGTGACAAGGTTTGCTTTTACGGCAACAACGCAACTTACACTTCAGACTACTATAGCTGTGGTAGTAATATCGCTTGTGATAAAGATTGCTATATTTATGGAAACATAATGAGTCTTGTCGATAGCGAGAATTATGAAAACGCAAGGGAACTGACAGACACTGAAACGTTCCAAGAGCTCTTCTCCGAAAACACACATATAAAGAGTAAGCCGGGTGTAGATTTAGCGTTGCCGGCAACAAAACTAGCGAAGAATTGTTATAAAAATATGTTCAATGGTTGTACAAGCCTTACAAGAGCGCCGGAGCTTCCCGCGACGACGCTGGCGGAGTATTGCTACAGTTCCATGTTCAGCGGCTGCGCGAGTCTTGCAAGCGCTCCAGTGCTTCCCGCGACGACTCTGGCAAGTTCCTGCTACTCCCAAATGTTCTATGGCTGCGCGGGTCTTACAAGCGCGCCGGAGCTTCCCGCGACGACTCTGGCAAGTTCCTGCTACTCCCAAATGTTCTATGGCTGCGCGAGCCTTGCAAGCGCGCCCGCGCTTCCTGCGACGACGCTGGCGGGAGGCTGCTACAGTTGCATGTTCTACGGCTGCACGAGCCTTGCAAGCGCGCCGGAGCTTCCCGCGACGACTCTGGCAAGTTCCTGCTACTACAAAATGTTCAGCGGCTGCGCGAGCCTTACAAGCGCGCCGGCATTGCCCGCGACGACTCTGGCAAGTTCCTGCTACTCCCAAATGTTCTATGGCTGCGCGGGTCTTACAAGCGCGCCGGAGCTTCCCGCGACGATTCTGGCAAGTTCCTGCTACTCCCAAATGTTCAGCGGCTGCGCGGGTCTTGCAAGCGCTCCAGCGCTGCCCGCGACGACGTTGGCGGAGTATTGCTACGAGAAAATGTTCTACGGCTGCGAAAGCCTTGCAAGCGCGCCGGCATTGCCCGCGACGACGCTGGCGGAGTCTTGCTACGGTTGCATGTTCTACGGCTGCTCGAGACTTGCAAGCGCGCCGGCATTGCCCGCGACGACGCTGGCGGACGCTTGCTACGGTCACATGTTCTACGGCTGCTCGAGACTTACAAGCGCACCCGCGCTGCCCGCGACGACGCTGGCGCAGGAATGCTACAGTTGCATGTTCTACGGCTGCGCGAGCCTTGCAAGCGCGCCTGAACTACCCGCGACGACGCTGGCGAACAGCTGCTACCTTAGAATGTTCTACGGCTGCGAAAGCATTACAAGCGCGCCGGCTTTGCCTGCTACAACGCTGGCGAACGGCTGCTACTATGAAATGTTCTACGGCTGCACGAGCCTTACAAGCGCGCCGGCATTGCCCGCGACGACGCTGGCGTTCGGTTGCTACTATGGAATGTTCTCCGGCTGCAAGAGCCTTACAAGCGCTCCGGCATTGCCCGCGACGACGCTGGCGGACAGCTGCTACTATGGAATGTTTAAGGACTGTAAGAATTTGACTTCTGCTCCAGTGCTTTTGGCGAGTGTATTGACGGAGAAATGCTACTACGAGATGTTCTATGGTTGCAAAAAACTGACAAGTGTGACATGTCTTGCTGGGTCTTTCAAAACATGGTCTATTCATGATTGGTTAAAAGATGTAGGCGCATGGGGCACTGTAATAAGGCCTGAGCGCTATAAAAAGGTTTGGGACATGGTTGGTTATTTACCAACTTCTTGGACTTATAAGGATTATGATGGTTATTATTATCCTTAAGTAAAAATTATAGTAGGAATATGATTATGGAAGCAATTTATTTGGAAAATTCAGGAAATCTCTTGAAATATTTTGTTTGTTGCATTGGCGATGATGATGAGAATTATCATTTCAAGGAAATAAAAGAAATAGCTCGCGGCGCTTTTAGTTCGTCTGAGTTTGCAGTTCACTTTTTCTTTGATGACGTTCTGACGACGGTAAAAGAGAAAGCATTTAAAGATTGCGAGGATTTAAAGTTTTTTTGTTGCGGAGAGGCAGACGAAGATAAAGCAACTGGAAATATAAAAGGTGTTGATATTTATGAAGCTACAGAGTTCTATATAGAAACTTCGGCCTTTTCTGGTTGCGAAAATTTGCATACTGTGATTCTTCCTAAATGCAAAGGTTTATTGACAATCGAAAAAAATGCTTTTGAAGAATGCTCTTCTTTGCGGACGGTTGTGGCGCTTGCAAAAAACATAAAATTTACTGAGAATCCTTTTAAGGACTGCCCTAAAGATTTGCTGACTTTTGTTTGTTACGAAAAGTCTGAGGTAGAACAATTCGCCCGCGAGAACGGCTATAGGTACGTAAATGTTCAACAAAAATAATTTTGACCGCGCTGTAACCATAAAAGGCTACGGCTCATACAAAAGGACAACTTCTGAGTCCAAAATTCAGGAAACAAAAAGCGTGTCTGGAGATTCTCCGCTAAAAGTCAAGCCAACGATAATAAAAGGCTTAAAGGAGTATATTGACTTTGTCAACGGCCTTGAGACTACATTCAAAAATCCAGTGTTTTACCGAGGGCAGACAAACGCTGACTATCTTTTAACGCCAAATTGTCTGCGTGTAAATCCTAAAAACGAGCATTTGATGATAGAGGCCTTTAGCCGCAGGTTTTACGATGAGTTGAAAAAATGCCAATATTCAATGGAACAACTTATGCTGATGCAGCATTACCAATTGCCAACACGCTGCCTTGACGTTTCGGAAAGCCCTCTTTTGGCGTTGTATTTTGCCTGTTCGCATATGAAAAAATTCAGGGCAAAAATCACGACTCCCGAAGAAGAAGATTGGGGCGAAATCATTTTATTCAGAGACCCTGACGATTATGAGCAAGAAAAGCCGGAACAGTTAAAGTCAATCGACAGCTCCAACATAAGCATAATAGCAAATACAGCATTCATGGAAGATGATTTTTCTCTTTGGCATTTGGGCGCCCGTTGGAAAAAAGATGTGGACGTAGGACATGACGAGAATTACATTGATGTCAGAACTATAGTCCGCCGCTCTTATATTGTTCGCGTTCCGCAAAACAATCCTAGAATTAGAAATCAACGCGGCGCCTTTATAATGGCAAACGCGAATATGGCATACATAGAAGGACGAGAAGTCGAAAGCAAGGAATTGACAAAAGAGATTCTTAACAAAGGTTACGTAACCTATCGTCAATTAAATGAACACGGATGGGGAAAAAAAGGCTCAACCGGCGACTTGAGATTTAAAAAGATTACGCCATATTCGGTAAACAGCGAAATTCCGATTTTTGAGACCGACCCTTTTGATTTAAAACGTCTTATTTACAAAAAAGATGGCGTTCAGCAAGTTGTCCTAATCCCGCCGGACAAAAAGCAATCCATATTGGACGAATTGAAAAAGCTTTATATAACAGAGGACTTTGTTTATCCAGATATGGATAATGTCGCCAACGAAATCAATGAGCAGATAAATAAATAGAGGAGCCCCTCTTATTCCCCCATCCTTTCCCTATACAATTCCAGCGCGGCGACCATTAGCGCGTGGGGGCATTCGGGACCGCCCATTTTGGCAAAGACTTCCTCTTTGGGAACGCGGACGCAGTTAAGGTATTCGTCGTCGTCCAATTTTTGCGCTCCGGCCGCTTCAAGGCCGCGCGCCAAAAAGACGTGGAATTGGTTTGTAAAAAGGGCGGGGTTGGGGCTTACGCTTCCTAGGTGGACCAGGCTTTGCGCGCGGCAGCCGGTTTCTTCCAACAGTTCGCGGGCGGCGCCGTCTTGGGGAGACTCGCCTGGGTCGACAACGCCTCCCGGAAATTCAAGGCTAAGCGACTGGCTTCCGTGCCGCCATTGCTTTACCATTAAAAAGCAGCCGTCAACTTCTGGGATCACAGCGGCCCAGTCGGGAGCGTCTATCGTGATGTAGCCGCCGCTTCTTCCGTCAGGAGCGGTGTTGACGCTTTTGTTCACGGTGAATACGGGCGTTTCCAAGAGTTTTTCTTTGTTTCCGATTTTCCAAACCAAGTCCGCGTCGCTTGTTTGGCCGCTTTTTTCCTTTGACATATTTCCGTTCCTGCTTTATAATATAGTATAAACCTAATTTTCCGTTTTGTCATTAAGGGAGGAGCGTTATGGCAATTGTTTGCATGGCAAGACAAGTTGCGGCCAAGGGAGACGAAATCAGCGCCGAAGTCGCAAAGCTCTTAAACTATAAATTCATCACCCGCAAGGACATCGA
>Ga0310695_10003800_pt1 | contig 28905 bp, 27 predicted proteins | sample RumenRJG_04DNA_FD_203882 | JGI IMG/M metagenome (GOLD analysis project Ga0310695, IMG submission 203882) | Bovine rumen microbial communities from Lethbridge, Alberta, Canada - RJG_04 (v2) (version 2) | ecosystem: Host-associated > Mammals > Digestive system > Stomach > Rumen | place: Canada... | reverse complement strand
GCAAAGGAAGCTGCAGATAAAGCAGCAAGCAGCCTGACTGATGAAGACATAGCTGCAGCACAGCAGGCGGCAGCTGATGCACAGAAAGCAAAGTCTGCAGCAGAAACTGCAATACAGGCAGCAAAAGCGGCAAAGGATCTGGCCAACGAAGCTATTACACAAGTCAGCAGGGCATTGGAAGAAGCAGAAACAGCAGGAGTAGATACAGGTGATAAAGCTGATCGAGTGAATGCAGCAAAAGAAAAAGCAGATAATGTGAATGATGCAATAGCTGCAGCGGCAGCAGCTAAGAGCACCGCGGATGCTGTGGTAGCAGATGCATCTAAGAAAGCTGACAAAGCTGCATCAGATAAGGCCGCAGCTGACAAAGCCGCTGCCGATAAAGCGGCTGCTGACAAGGCTGCCGCAGAAAAAGCCGCCGCAGCTAAGGCTGCTGCTGAGAAGGCAGAGGCAGACAGAAAGGCGGCAGAGTTTGCTGCAAACGGATACGGATACATTGATCCGACTCTGCCTAAAGTTAAGATCCAGAAGCCTAAGGCTGCCAAGAAGAGCTTCACTGCAAAGTGGAAGAAGATAAAGAATAAGAAGCAGCTGAAGAAGATCAAAGGCATTGAGGTCGAGTACAGCCTTACGTCTGATTTCCAGAATCCGCTCTTCAAGTCAGCGAGCAAGAAGAAAGCCAATGTCAAGATCAAGAAACTTCTTTCCAAGAAGACCTACTACGTAAGGGCTCATACATACGTTATAAAAAACGGAGTCAAGTATGTCTCGTACTGGTCAGCAACCAAGAAGGTAAAAGTTAAATAGAAAATAGGTTGTAAATACGGCGGAATTGAAGTGTAACAGGATAAATGATTCTGTTCTATATCCGGGAATTACAATCGGGAAAAACGACAGAGGGACCACATATTTGTGGCTCCTCTGTTTCTTTGGGAAACGTTTTGCCGAATTCATATGAATTACTCTGGCAGACGCCATATCCTATAAAATCCTTCGATTTAAAAATGCTGCTATCCATTCTATTGATATTAAAATCTGTACTGAATCTGTGATTCATATATAGCATATTAAAATCCAACACAATTGACAAAAGGGGATATATGCCCTAAAATGAAGGAGTGGATATGCCTACAATAAGCAGTTTTTATGGAATCATAATAGTCATGTAGAGTGAAATGCATTATAGAGCGATTGACGCAGAGATGAAAGAGGGAACTGTTCTGGAGGTGTCTTTTCAAGACGGAATGGTGAAAGGGTATGACATGGCGGTACTGTTTGAAAGGTATCCTCAATTGACGCGTCTGAAAGACCCTGAGCTGTTTAAAAAGGGTCATTTGCAGGGCTTTTACGGAATCGCATGGGATGATGAACTGGATATTGGAACAGAAACGATTTATGAAGAAGGGTGGACCGTAAAACAAAAGGCACCATTGCCGGGTGTTTTGTCAGGTAATGCAGTCATGGCAGCCAGGGCCCTGAGGGATTTGTCTCAGAAGGAGCTTGCAGAGCTTTCAGGTATAGATCAATCAGACATTTCAAAAATCGAGAGAGGAGTTGCTAATCCCACGGTCTCTACACTTGAAAAATTAGCCACAGCATTGAATGGAAGGCTGGTAATAGAAATAGTAGTCGAAAACAACTGAAAGACGATCAGCTTTTTCAGTAATTGCGTTCCGGGCTGCGTGTGCTGTCATACAGTGCAAGCAGCTCTTTTCTTTTACTGCAGTCTGTTTTGCGCAGGATGTTGCGCACATGGAATTTTACTGTGTTCTCAGATATATAAAGGTTCTCAGCGATCTCCTTATTGGTGCTGCCGCCTATTATCATCCTGAAGATATCGGCCTCGCGCTGAGACAGCTCGTAGCGTGCGGCAAAAGCCTGGATGTAGTCTACTTCGGGAGATACCGGATGCATATACATGATGTGATACAGGTGGAAAAAGAGGAATATGCAGATGACGAAAAGCAGGGCCATCACAGTGATCAGGACCATAGGCCGGTCACTGAGCATAATACCTGATGCAGCGCCCGCTGCGTCACCAAGTCGACCCCACATGAGTCCGAGGCAGGCAAGATGTGCCGGATTCTCACTTTTCGATATATCTATGAAGAACAGTACTCTGTAGACTGCATAGAAACCGAAGAAAATATAGCCCAGGACCCACATCAGATAGTTTATATCCGTATGACTGCCCGCTATGCTGAAAAATGGGAAGACCAGAGCTGCAACACAGAGGACTGCACCGGCTGAGCGATTCCGATCATTGATGAGACCGGCTGCGATGAGGCCGGCTGCGTAGAATGAGCGAGACAGTTCCAGACTTACATTATGATCACCAAGATCAGCTGCATTGAAATAAAAGCCGCCACTCTTTACACAGCTGAGGAGCAATATGGTTATTCCCGGCAGCCACAGATAATAGAACTTATTACTTGCCGATGAAGTGGATGCGACGTTATTGACTGCAGTTACTGCTCCGTCGTGATCCTGTCCCAGTATCTTCACAGATACAGGAATGGTAAGAGCATATACAGCAGTGTATATGAAAAATACTCTCGGATCTTCCAGAAAGCTGCCGCTGCCGATAAGAGATATAAAGTAGGAGAGAATACTTCCAATCCCATAACCGGCACCGAAAATAATCCCGCATGACGAAGCGGATGCGTATTCGGCCAGAATAGTCAGGTAATTGCCGGCGATCATTCCGAATACTATATTCATACCATAGCCAAAAACAAGGCTGACAGGTGCTGATGGGGACAGAGCTGCAAGCAGATTGAGCACCAGTCCGGCAGCAGAGATCAGCGCATAAGAATAGACGCTGTGATACTGGCCTGCATAACGCTTTTTATACAGCGCGTAGGCAATCAGGCCGCCTGCCTGAAACAGATAGCCGATGACCTCTGTCAGCATGTCAACCGCACTTGCGTCATAAAACTGCGCAAGATGATAAAACCATGATAAGTAACCGCAGCCTGTCCATAGAAATGAAAGACTGATCAGCATGCATATGAGAAAGTCATTGCTGTTCCTATTCAGTTTTCCTGTCTGAACACTATCCATTGTTACATTTATGCCCTGTCATGCTGCTGGATCGCATACTGATCATGACGATTCGGATCTTGCACTGCGTTGTATCTTTTTGTTAATTCTAAGCTACAGTGCCGCTGAATTCAAGAAAGAATAGGCACCTACCCCAAAACTACCCTATGTAATATGATTGTATTCATTTACAATTAATTTGGATCAATATTGACGTATATCACAAAGAAAACTAAGCAAATCTAATTGTAAATAGAGGATAAGAGAATAGAGGTGTTTTATGGACAGAATAATTAGATCTCATCTGATCAGAAAAGCCTTCGCACTCGTGCTGGCACTGGTCGTCGGACTGACATTCGTCCCTCTGCTCGGCAGCAATGCCTATGCAGCTGATGATCAGCCAAAAGATATTTTTGATGCTTTTACGGACCTGACAGAAGACGATGATGCCGAAGAGATAGATGTAAGCTTCGATGGATCATCTCCGGGCAAGACTCATGCCATAGATATCACAGAACCAAAGATTCCGAAGGATGAATCGGCTGCAGATACTGTAGAGACCGATGATACAGGCAGAGTATCTATCGATATGGTATCTCCGGACGTACTTGAACGTATTGCAGGATCGGATGCCAAACTGGCGGATATTTCCAGTTACAATGAAATGTATACTATGAGTGTTTCAAGAAGTGGCAGCGTTCTTACTGTAAATGCTGCACTGAAATACCCTTATACAAGAAATGGATGTTTGGGAGGGATATATATCGATGATGTTAAGGTAGTGAGTTTTAATAATTACACTACAACCAGTATATCGAATTACAGGATCAACCTTTCAAGCTCCCAGCTGACGCCAGGCTATCATAGCGTTGATGTTACAGCGTATGTTGCAAGCACAGGCGAGTATGTTGGTGATTTTAGAAGAACATATCGTGCTGATATCACAGCAACTCCTAATTACAGCGGCGTATTCGAAGTGTACTCAAATTACCTAGTCTATGCGCCATACAGCAGCCTGTGGTCGAATTCAGCATATGATCTGTATCTTGAATACAGCCCGGATGGAAAGAACTGGGCGCGCTCCGGATATATGCGCTGCAATGCGATCCAGCTTGCCAGCCAGCAGCAATATCAGATCAGCGGACTTATCCCTAATCACTACTATGCGACGAGGATACGTTACGGCAAGGTGATCAACGGTCAGCTTTTCCTCGGGCCGGTGCGCGGTACAGGCACTTACAAGACAGGCCCGGCAAAAGCACCTAAGATCAAGTCTATTACATGCAAGGCTGTCAAGGTCAAACGCCATAAAGTTAAGCACTATGGTTACTACACCGGTGTATATCTTTATACTGAGAAGTTCTACACTTACAAGGTGAAAATAACCGTCAAGCTCAAAAAGAAACCTGGCACTGCAGGTCTCTGGATCAACGGAAAATTCTGCAAGGGCAATAAGAAGAAATACACAGCGACATTTACTCCTTATCCGAACTACAGCGCGAAGAAGCCTAAAGGCAGGAAATGGGGAGTCGTTATAGCTTCATATCAGAACAAGTCATACGGCGGATACTCACCGCTCATCCAGAAGAAGAAAAAACTGAAATAGAACAGCGCGTATAGAGCATATAAAAAGTATATATGCACAGCAACGAAAAAACAGGGAAGCCTTAACGGTTTCCCTGTTGTCTTTTGACAGCATTTAGCGGTTCAGCATTGCAGGCGATATAGCCTGCTGCCAGCATCCAATATCAGTTCAGTTTCCCGAGATACACGTCCTCCTTGATGCGCATTATTGAATAGAGCATGTCGATGAACGGTGCGGATACTCCGTGCTTTATTGCAAGCCTTTTGATGTACCCGGCTATGTACTCATTCTCGGTAGGACGCTTGTTGATGACGTCTTCGAGCATGGATGTGCGCTTGGACTCGGAATATGTGGTGAAATACTCCATGACATTGGCAATGTCTGCTTCTGTGATAAGAACATCCTCGGTAGCTGCGACGAATTTAAACTCCTGCATGATGGTACGTGCGACCTTTTGTGCATCAGGCGAATGCTTGAACATCACATAGTCGAGGTCTGTAAGTGCTGTCAGGGCATTGCCGGCAACATTCAGCATCAGTTTGCACCAGATAGCGTGCCTGATATCATCTTTGAGTATGCAGGGAACACCGGCTGCCTGGAGCATATCATAGAGATCAGAAGCATATTCCTTGTATGCTACATGGTTCTTGCCGAGACAGTATGTACCCGGATTCTGATACACAATGTCGTTGCCGTAGATCCTGGTGTTAGGACCCTGGGCAAAACCTTCGAGCACGATGTTCTCAGGGAAACGCGACCGCAGGAAGTCGTATGAATACAGACCGTTTTGAAGCGGCATCAGCAGCGTATCGTCTCCTATCATATTTCGTATCTCGTCAAAAGTGCCTTCAAGGCTGTAGTTCTTTACACATATGAACAGAACATCCAGCTTTTCGCCGTTATAGTCTGCCGGGCACAGCACTTTAGGAGTAAAAGGTGTTCCGTTTATGCGGATACGCCCGCTTTTGAGCCACCCTGAATGCTTGTCATCGGATACCAGCACGAACCTTTCGCCATACTTTTTATACAGCATTTCTGCCAGAGGAGCTCCGATAGCTCCCAGTCCTATAAGCCCGATATATCCTTCACTCATAAACAACCTCACAATATAGTTTTTTGCAGTAAGTCTTTACTTTCTGAATGATCAGTACTATACTCTCTAATCTGAAAGAGCTGACGGTATGCAGCGCCGGAACCGGATCGATATTATCACGATTCTGTCGTAATACTGATATTTCAGCCCTGATATACGTAAATACTATCATGCAAAAGGTTTTATCTCAACTGCATACGCAATACGACAATATAAACTGCTTCGGCGATGACTTCAGCAAAAAGACAGAGAATCAACACATAATCGCCGAAGAATCATATATAATAACGTAACTGTGCGTTCAGGCATGGCTGGCCTCAGCACATGATACAAGACGGATATATAAAAGGAAAATAATAAAATACATATAGAAATAAACATCCAATAAAGGGGAATAAACATAATGGTTGATTTGTTATATAGAGCTATATACTGGGTCGCCGAGATGCACGACCATATATTAAATATAAACAATGCAGGAGGCTGGTATTTTGATGACAAGCAGCTGCATTTTATAGTTATCGGTGTTCTGGGCATGATGATGATATTCGTGACGTATCCTGTGTTCAAGCTGCTTGCCAGCACCGGGCATACCATGGTCATTTCATGGCTGTACACATTCACAGTCGTGCTCGTGGTCACTTTCGCTATCGAGATAGGCCAGTGGTTCTCGGGAACGGGCAAAATGGATACTGAAGACATGGCTTCCGGTATCGCAGGCTTCCTGATAATGTTCCTGGTGTTCGCTGTCATAAGAGCCATATTCCTGGGGATAGTCCGCCTTTTTCGGGGCGATGATCCCGATAAGTCGAAACGGGAAGCAGAAAGGGTAAAACTCAGAGCCGAGGCAGAGCTGAGAAGACAGCAGAAAGTATATAAAAAGCCGGAAGAAAGAAGAAAGATGAACCTTGCAGAGCTTGCTCAGGAGGGCGGATCACTTCTGGGAAAAGCGGCCGCAGGAGGAAAAGCAGCTCTGGAAGGACTTGCTGAAGAGTATGCCGAAGAAAAGATCAGGACGGCTGAGATCCCTACGCCGGAGGTAGGTGACAGGATGACGTTTGTTATGCCTGCACCGGAAGAAGTCGGAGGACAGATACCTTGGACCGTTGCTGATCAGGAGACACAGAAGCCGGCAGCCAATGCTGATGTAGAGGAGCTGTTTGCGGAATTCGAGCGAGCTGCGGCTGATGAAATACAGATATCAAGCCCGGATCAGCATAGCCTGGATGCAGGACAGAGCGATACAGTTCGCTTTTCCGAACATAATCGTGGATATAACAGAAAACAGCCGGATATATCCGAACGTCCTGTGTACAAACAGTAAAACATAACGGAAACAGGTCATAATTCTTTGAAATATAAGCTGTAAAATGCGAAAATCAGACTGTATTTTTTCCATACAAGATACAGTTTGATTTTTTTAGTCTAGGAGAAACAAACATGAAGAAAGTCGGACTCATAATGGGAAGCGACAGCGATCTGCCTGTAGTAAAGAAGGCTGCGGCTGTGCTCGAAGAGCTTGGCATCCCTTACGAAGCACACGTTTACTCTGCTCACAGGACGCCTGCAGAGGCGAGGGCGTGGACACTTAGTGCCAGAGATGAAGGTTTTGGTGTCATCATCGCTTTTGCGGGAATGGCTGCTCATCTGGCGGGGGCCATCGCAGCTAATACCACGATCCCGGTGATCGGGGTCCCATGTAAGAGTGCTGCCCTCGATGGCATGGATGCACTGCTTTCCACAGTAATGATGCCAAGCGGTATCCCGGTCGCAACGGTCGCTATCGACGGCGGAAAGAACGCGGCATTGCTGGCAGCAGAGATTCTTGCTGTTGCAGATACTGAACTCGCAGAGACCCTTGATGCAAGGAGAAGCGCAGAGGCTGAGGCTGTTCTGGCAAAAGACGAGGGCATCATGAAGAGAATCCGCGACTGATATATTAACGACGGATATAAATCATTAGGACAATAAACTTCATTTATATAAAAAAGGAGACAGTTATGAAACTTGTTTACACCGGAAAGACAAAAAATGTATTTGAACTCGAGAACGGCAACTATCTGCTGAAGTTCAAGGATGATGTTACGGGCAAGGACGGAAAGTTTGACCCGGGCGAAAACTCGATCGGCCTGACCATCGAGGGCGTTGGCGACATCAATCTCCAGATGACTGATTACTACTTCAAGAAGATCAATGAAGCAGGTATCAGAACACACTTCGTAAAGGCTAATTTTGAAGACACCACTATGGAAGTCAAGCCGGCCAAGGTGTTCGGACACGGACTTGAAGTAATCTGCAGACTCAAGGCAGTAGGAAGTTTCATCAGAAGATACGGAGAATACATCGAACCGGGAACTGACCTCCCTGCATATGTAGAGACTACATTCAAGAATGATGCTCTCGGCGATCCGCTCGTTACAAAGGACGGACTGGTAGTACTCGGCATCATGACCGAAGAGCAGTACGACGATCTCAAGAGCATGACACAGCAGATCACCAGGATCGTAGCTGATGACATGAAGGAAAAAGGTCTTGATCTCTATGACATCAAGTTCGAGTTCGGCTATGACGCTGACGGCAAGGTAATGCTTATCGACGAGATCGCTTCGGGCAACATGAGAGTATACAAGGACGGAGAATACATCGAGCCGCTCAAGCTGAACGAGCTCTTCTTCGCTGAATAGATCAAGGAGGCCCTATGGGAGGCTTTTTCGGAATAACCTCCAGAGAAGACTGTATCCTCGATGTGTATTTTGGCACGGATTATCATTCGCACCTGGGCACAAGAAGGGGCGGCATAGCATGCTATGACGATGAGACAGGCTTCCAGAGAGAGATCCACAATATAGAAAACGCGCCGTTCAGGACCAAGTTCGAAGGTATCGCAAACAAAATGACGGGCACGGCAGCCATAGGATGCATAAGCGACATGGATCCGCAGCCGCTTCTGTTCCGCTCAGTCATGGGGACATACGCGATAACTACTGTTGGCATGATCAATAATATGGATGAGATCATAGATCTCGTCCTGAAGGGTTCGCATGGTCATCTTGAAGCCAAAACCGGAGGCAGGATCAACCAGACAGAGCTGGTCGCTGCACTCATATCAGAAAAAGATGACCTGATCGAGGGCATACGCTACGCACAGGAGACCATAGACGGAACTACCACTATACTCGTCCTCAAGGAGGGCGGTAACATCGTCGCTGCACGTGACCTGCTGGGTCGTCTGCCGGTCAGGATAGGCATCGGGCAGAATTCGACTGCTGCTGCATTTGAGTCATATACTCTGACTAAAATGGGATATGATGAACAGAGAGACCTCGGCCCGGGCGAGATAGTTGAGCTTTCTCCTGACGGCGTCACACAGCTTGTGGCACCTGGTGAAAAAATGAAGATCTGCGCCTTCCTGTGGAGCTATTATGGCTACCCTACGACTAACTACGAGGGCGTCAATGTAGAGCTGATGCGTTATGAAAACGGCCGCATCCTTGCAAGGAATGATATAGCATCGGGTTTTGACATCTCCGGGATCGACTATGTCGGCGGTATGCCTGACAGCGGCACACCGCATGCCATCGGATACTCAAACGAGACGCATCTGCCTTTTGGCCGTGCATTCATCAAGTATACGCCGACCTGGGCAAGGAGCTTCATGCCTACGACTCAGGCGGAGCGTGCCAAGGTCGCCAAGATGAAGCAGATCCCTGTTGTCGAACTGATCAAGGATAAGAACCTTCTCTTCGTTGACGATTCGATCGTCAGAGGCACTCAGCTTCAGGAGACTGTTGAGTTCCTGCAGGATAACGGAGCAAAGTCGGTCCATATGAGGTCAGCTTGCCCGCCGCTGATGTACGCATGCAAGTATCTCAACTTCTCGCGTAACAGAAGCGACATGGACCTGCTCTGCAGACGCATAGTCACAGAGCTTGAGGGCCAGGAGGGGCTGAAGCATCTGGATGAATATGCAGACGGTTCCACTGAAAGAGGCAAAAAAATGCGCAGGGCCATTGCGGAGAAAATGGGATTCGATTCGTTAGAATTCCAGACCCTTGAGGGCGTAGTCAAGGCGATAGGCATAGATAAGTGCAAGCTCTGCACTTATTGCTGGACAGGCGAGGAATAATACAGTAAAAAGAATAATGCTGTGCATACATAAGCAAGAGAAATACTGCGAATTATGATAAAATAAATGTGATCGGATCATGCATGACGCTGTCCGGTCACGTTTTCGCGTTTACACAAAAGTGAGGTATAGATGAACACTAAGTCAAGGTCCGACAGCTACGCTGCTGCCGGAGTGGATATAACTGCAGGTTACAGAGCTGTAGAGCTCATGAAGAGCCATATAGCTAAAACTGTTATCCCGGGAGTGATGGGAGGCGTCGGAGGATTCGGCGGACTGTTTGAGCTCGATCTCACAGGCATTGAAAAGCCTGTGCTGGTAAGCGGTACTGACGGAGTCGGCACCAAGCTCAAGCTCGCTTTCCTGCTCGATAAGCATGACACCATCGGCATCGACTGTGTTGCGATGTGTGTCAACGATGTTATCTGCGCAGGGGCAAAGCCTCTTTTCTTCCTCGACTATATCGCATGCGGCAAGAATGTGCCTGAGAGGATAGAACAGATCGTCGCAGGTGTATGCGATGGCTGTGTTCAGGCAGGAGCCGCCCTGATTGGCGGAGAGACTGCGGAGATGCCGGGGTTTTACCCTGCAGATGAATACGACCTTGCAGGCTATGTCACAGGTATAGTGGATAAGGACAAAATAATCGACAATACCAAAATGGCGGCGGGGGATGTGGTCATCGCACTGCCTTCAAGCGGTGTACACTCAAACGGTTTTTCGCTGGTGCGCAAGGTGTTCAACCTTGAGAAGCCTGACATGAAGGCACTCGCAGCAGGCAATACCATGCTTGGCGGCAGGTCGCTCGGAGAAGCTCTGCTTGAGCCGACTAAGATATACGTAAAGCCTGTCCTCGCGCTCCTCGAAGAAGTGCAGGTCAAAGGGATATCACACATAACAGGCGGCGGATTTTATGAGAATATCCCGCGCAGTATCCCTGCCGGGCTCGGTGCGAAGATCCGCAAAAGTGCAGTCAGGGTACTGCCGATCTTCAGAATGATACAGGAGGTCGGCGCCATAAGCGAGCATGATATGTTCAATACTTTCAACATGGGAGTCGGAATGTCGATCGTGGTCTCGCCGGAAGATGCAGACCGCGCTGTCAGTATCCTGAGGGCAAACGGCGAAGACGCATATATCATCGGCGAGATCGCAGAATCAGCTGACAAGATAGAAATTATATAGCGCCGGCATGGGAACTGCGCTGTTTAGACACATTCAGGAGTCATACATGAGTGAGAAGATAAGGATAGCTGTGCTGGCGAGCGGCGGCGGTACTAACCTGCAGGCCCTCATCGATGCAGAGCATTCAGGAATAATAAAAAACGGAGAGATAGTTCTCGTCATATGCAACAGGAAGAGCGCTTATGCCGCTGAGCGGGCAAAGGCTGCAGGAATACGGGCAGAGATCGTTACGCGTAAAGCCTGCGGCGGACAGGAGGGCTTCGAAAAGAGAATGATCGAACTGCTCGAAGAAGAAAGTGCTGATCTGATCGTGCTTGCCGGATTCCTCAACATACTGAGCAATGATTTCGTACGGAGATACGATCACAGGATAGTCAATATACATCCTTCGCTCATCCCTGCGTTTTGCGGAGAGGGATTCTACGGACTTGTACCTCACGAAGCGGCTCTTGAGCGCGGTGTCAAGGTGACAGGAGCTACAGTGCATTTTGTCAATGAGATAGCTGACGGAGGAGACATCATAGCACAGAAGGCAGTTGAAGTCCTGCCGGGTGACACACCGGAGGTGCTTCAGAAGCGGGTGATGGAGCAGGCCGAGTGGGTGCTCCTGCCTGCTGCAGTGAGCAAGCTGTGTGATGAAATGTCAGCGGAAAAATAGGAAAGAGCCGGTCACAGATGCCGGTTGCAGATACAAAAAGAAAAGAGAAAAACAGTCATGGATAATTATAAAATAATGAGCTTCACTGAAGCCGTAAAGGGCAATACATATCCGGGACGCGGGATAATCGCCGGACTGACTCCGGACGGATCAAAGGCGGTCGCAGCATACTTCATAATGGGCAGATCGGAAAACTCCCGCAACAGAGTTTTCACTGTCAGAGACGGAGCTGTCTTCACTGAACCTTTTGATATCTCAAAACTCGAGGACCCGAGCCTCATAATCTATGCAGCTGTCAGGACGGTGGGAGATCACTTGATCGTGACCAACGGCGATCAGACAGATACTATTGCGTTTACCATGCTCGACGGCGGCAAATTCTATCGGGCACTGGAATCCAGGTGCTTCGAGCCTGACGCTCCTAACTTCACACCGAGGATAAGCGCGGATCTTGATTTTGCAGGAAGGCGCGGATTCAGATACAGGATGAGCATTCTTAAGAGTGCCGATCCGGATGGCACAGCATGCAACCGTTTCGGCTATGACTATGAGCCTATAGCAGGACTCGGGCATTTTATCCACACCTATCAGTGTGACGGTAATCCGCTGCCGACTTTTGCAGGAGAGCCCGAGCGCATCGCTGTCCCTGACAGCATTGACGAGTTCGCTGAAGAGATATGGAACACTCTTGATGAAGACAACAAGATTTCTCTCTATGTAAGATATACCGATCTTAAAACCGGAAGAGAAGAGAGCAGACTGTATAACAAACATCAGAAATAAAGATATATAGGAGACGTAAATGAAAGAGTTTGAACTGAAATACGGATGCAACCCTAACCAGAAGCCTGCACGCATATTCATGGCTGACGGCAGTGACCTGCCGCTTGAAGTCCTGAACGGAAGACCGGGCTATATCAATTTCCTCGACGCGCTTAATTCATGGCAGCTGGTAAAAGAGCTGAAAGAAGCTCTCGGAATGCCGGCAGCTGCTTCATTCAAGCACGTCAGCCCGACAAGCGCGGCCGTTGGTACCGTTCTGCCGGAAAAGCTTAAAAAAGCGTGTTTTGTCGATGACATCAAGGGACTCGATGATTCCCCTCTCGCCTGTGCCTACGCAAGGGCAAGGGGCACTGACAGGATGTGTTCTTTTGGCGACTGGATCGCTCTTTCAGACGTATGTGATGTGACAACGGCAAAGCTGATCAAGAGAGAGGTATCTGACGGAGTTATCGCTCCGGGTTATACAGAAGAAGCGCTCGAGATGCTTCGCAAGAAGAAGAACGGAGGGTATAATATAGTAAAGATCGATCCTGATTACATGCCTCCTGAAAAGGAGACCAAGCAGGTGTTCGGGGTCACTTTCGAGCAGGGGCATAATTTCTTCAGGATCGACAGAGAGCTGCTCGCCAATGTTGTGACTGAGAAAAAGGACCTTCCTGATGAGGCCGTACGGGATCTTATCGTCGCCCTCATCACACTCAAGTATACCCAATCCAACTCTGTATGCTATGCTTATGACGGACAGGCGATAGGCGTCGGAGCAGGGCAGCAGTCGAGAGTGCACTGCACCAGACTTGCAGGCGGCAAAGCGGACACATGGTTCCTGCGCCAGCATGACAAGGTCCTCAGCCTGCCGTTCAAAAAGGAGATCAGGCGTCCGGACAGAGACAATGTCATCGATGCATATATCAATAAAAATGAAGAAGACTGCTGCGCTGACGGCGTATGGCAGAAATATTTCACTGAGCAGCCGGAGAGGTTTACTGATGAGGAGCAGAGGGCTTACCTGGATACGATCACAGGAGTAAGCTGTGGCTCTGATGCGTTCTTCCCGTTCTATGACAATGTACAGAGAGCGGCAGCAAGCGGAGTCAGCTACATCGCTCAGCCGGGCGGCTCAATAAGAGACGAAGATGTCATCGATTGCTGCAACAGGCTCGGCATAGCAATGGCATTCACAGGAATGAGACTTTTCCACCACTAGAACAGTTACAAAAGAGTTTTCCCCGCATACCCGAAAAAGGAGGAACACATGGATATTCTGGTTGTCGGCGGCGGCGGCAGAGAGCACGCCATAATCAAGAAGCTCAGAGAGAATAAGGATGTAGACAAGATCTATGCGCTGCCGGGCAACGGAGGCATCGCAAGAGATGCTGAGTGCGTTCCGGTCAAGGCTACAGACATCGACGGCATCGTGACTTTTGCGAAAAAAGTCCGTCCGGACTATGCAGTAGTCGCGCCTGATGATCCGCTGGTAATGGGATGTGTAGATGCTCTTACCAATATAGGAATACCGTGTTTTGGCCCTGATGCCAAGGCGGCCGTGATCGAAGGCAGCAAGGTGTTCTCCAAGAACCTTATGAAGAAATACGGCATACCGACTGCAAGGTATCATACTTTTGAGGACATCAGCGACGCCATGTATTATCTTGAATCCTCACCGATCCCTACTGTTATCAAGGCGGACGGACTTGCGCTCGGCAAGGGAGTCATCATCGCAGAAACAAGAAGCGAGGCAAAGGAAGCCGTCAAGGGCATGATGCAGGACCGCCGTTTCGGCAAGAGCGGCGAGCGCATAGTCATTGAGGAATTTCTCAAGGGACCTGAGGTCTCTGTGCTGTGCTTTACCGATGGGAAGACGGTTGTTCCTATGATCAGTTCGATGGATCATAAGCGTGCCGGAGACGGTGATACCGGACTCAATACCGGTGGCATGGGCACTGTTGCACCTAATCCTTACTACACAGAAGAGGTAGCGGCAAGGTGCATGGAAGAGATATTCCTTCCGACCATTCGTGCTATGAATGAAGAAGGCAGGACATTCAAGGGGTGCCTGTATTTTGGCCTGATGATCACTGAGGACGGACCTAAGGTCATAGAGTATAACTGCAGATTCGGTGATCCTGAGACACAGGTAGTGCTGCCTCTTCTTGAGAGTGACCTCCTGACGATCATGAAAGCAGTGACCGAGGAGCGCCTGAGCGAGGTAGAAGTAAAGTGGTCCGACGGATATGCGTGCTGCGTGGTGGCCGCATCGGACGGTTATCCGGTCAGCTATGAAAAGGGCTATGAAATAACACTGCCGGACGACATATGGCCGTGTGTATATGTTGCGGGAGCTGCAGAAGAAGACGGCAAGCTTCTGACATCAGGCGGCAGGGTACTGGGAGTAACAGCTGTCAGACCGACGCTTAGAGAAGCCATAGATGCTTCATACGACATGCTTGATCAGATCGATTTTGCCAACAAATACTACAGAGTCGATATAGGACAGAGAGCACTGAGGGCAATAAAATAGATAAATATATTGCGAATATTATAATTTTGTTACGAATTCGCAGAAAACTGACATAAACACTTTAATTAACTGATTATTACAAAAGGATAGCGGGAGAAAAATTATGGTCTACAGAGTATATGTAGAGAAGAAGCCGGAGCTGGCCAATGAAGCGGCTGCTCTGAAAGCAGATGCGAAGTCTCTGCTCGGTATCAGCGGACTAGAAGATGTACGCGTCATCAACAGATATGATGCGGAGAATATTGATCCTGAACTGTTTGATGACTGCAGATATAAGGTGTTTGCAGAGCCGCAGCTGGACAGAACTGCAGACAGCCTGTATATGCTGACCGGTTTTGCGATCGACAGCAATGGTTTTGCATGCGGAAGAGGAAACGAAGATCAGGCAGTACGTGCCTGCGTTTTCGCAGTGGAAGCTCTGCCGGGACAGTTCGATCAGAGAGCAGATTCTGCAGAGCAGTGCATACAGATCATTTCCCAGGGAGAGAGACCCCTGGTAAGATTTGCCAGAATCTATGTGCTTTACGGTGACCTGAGCACTCAGGATATAGAGGCGGTAAAAAGGCACGTGATCAATCCGGTGGAGTCAAGGGAAGCAAGTCTTGATAAGCCTGAGACACTCAGGATACAGTACGAGATCCCTGAGACCGTCGAGACGCTTACCGGATTGACCTCCATGGCCGATAATGATCTCCCGGCATATATTAAAGACATGGGACTTGCTATGGACGAGGCGGATCTTGCAATGTGCAGAGATTACTTCAGAGATACCGAGCAGAGAGATCCGACCATAACAGAGCTCAGGATGATCGACACCTACTGGTCTGATCACTGCAGACATACAACATTCGGTACAGTTATTGATGACGTACAGTTTGAAGACGAAGTCCTGGCTAATGCTTTTGACGACTACATCAAGACAAGAGAACTTCTCGGGCGCACCAGCAAGGTGTGTCTCATGGATATCGCGACAGTCGCTGTAAAGTATCTCAAGAGACTCGGCAGGCTCGACAAGCTTGATGAGTCCGAAGAGATCAACGCCTGCACTGTCAAGATAGATGTTGAGGTCAACGGAGAGAAAGAACCGTGGCTGCTTCTCTTTAAGAATGAAACACACAACCATCCGACTGAGATAGAACCGTTCGGCGGAGCTGCTACCTGCCTGGGCGGATGCATCAGAGACCCGCTGAGCGGCAGAGCTTATGCATACTCGGCCATGAGGGTCACAGGTGCAGCAGATCCGCTGCGTCCTGTATCAGAAACCCTTCCGGGCAAGCTGCCGCAGAGATCGATCACTACTACTGCCGCTAAGGGTTACTCAAGCTATGGTAATCAGATAGGCCTCTGCACAGGCATAGTTGATGAGATATATCATCCGGGATATGAAGCTAAGAGAATGGAAGTCGGTGCAGTCATGGCGGCCGCTCCTGCTGTAAATGTCAGAAGAGAGAGGCCGGAGCCGGGCGATGTCGTGCTGCTGTTAGGCGGTTCGACCGGGCGCGACGGTATCGGAGGCGCAACAGGATCATCCAAAGCGCATGATACGCATTCGGTCGAGACATGCGGCGCAGAAGTGCAGAAGGGTAATGCACCTGAGGAGCGCAAGATACAGAGGCTGTTCAGAAACGGCGATGCGACACGTCTCATCAAGAGATGTAATGACTTTGGTGCAGGCGGCGTGAGTGTAGCTATCGGAGAACTCGCAGACGGACTCGAGATCGATCTTGATGCAGTTCCTAAAAAATACGAAGGCCTTGACGGAACAGAGCTTGCTATATCAGAGTCACAGGAGAGAATGGCCTGCCTGGTCAGTGCACAGGACAAGTATATGTTCATGAACCTTGCCGCACAGGAAAATCTCCAGTGCGTTCAGGTAGCTGTCGTCACAGAAGAGCCAAGGCTCGTAATGAACTGGAACGGCAATAGGATAGTAGATATCAGCAGGGAATTCCTGAATTCAAACGGAGCAGACAAGCACATCACGGTAACTCTTGCAGCACCTGAAGACTGGCATAAGACAAGTCTGTATGATAAATATACTGCAGAAGCAGAGGGCGGAGAGGCCGGTTTTGCCGGACTTTATGAAAAGATCGCAGCAGATCTCAATGTGTGCTCCAAGAGGGGTCTCTCTGAGAGATTCGATTCGACAATCGGCGCAGGCACAGTGCTGATGCCTTTCGGCGGACGCAATCAGCTGACTCCGATCCAGGCCATGGTACACAAGATCCCTCTTGAAAAGGGTCATACTGATGACTGCTCACTGATGTCATGGGGCTACAATCCTTTCATCTCATCGGCATCACCATATCATGGAGCATATCTGGCGGTAGTTGAGTCTGTTTCAAAGCTTATCGCTTCCGGCGCAGACTTTAATGATGTATATCTTTCATTCCAGGAATACTTCCCGTCACTCAGAAAAGATCCTGAGAGATGGGGATTGCCTATGGCTGCACTTCTCGGAGCATTTGAGGCGCAGATGGGTCTTGGTATTGGATCGATCGGCGGAAAGGATTCAATGAGCGGATCCTTCGAAGATATAGACGTACCGCCTACTCTTATCTCGTTCGCAGTTACGATGGGCAAGGTACAGGATATAGTTTCCCCTGAGTTCAAGGCAGCCGGTCATAAAGTTGTGATGCTGAGTCCGGATCTTGAACAGGATAATTCGGGTGTCGGTAAAGATCTGCCGCGTCCTCACTCGCTTGTAAGAGTATGGGAAAAAGCCGCGCTCCTGATCAAGGAAGGCAAAGCAGTATCCGCATACACACCTGGTATAGGCGGTATAGCTGAGGCCATCATGAAGATGACTTACGGCAATGGTATAGGGTTTGACTATATCAAAAAAGTCAATGAAGAAGGTCTGAGGGACGATTCGCTGGGCCTCGATGAGCTGTTCGGATACAGCTACGGCAGTATCATTCTGGAACTGAAAGATGACGATATAAGATTCAACAGGGGAATAAATGCAAGAGTCCTCGGTCATACCACGGACAGAAAGGAAATAACATGGAACGGCGAAAGCGTTTCCATAGGAGACCTGCTGTTCCGCTATGAGGGCAAGCTTGAAAGCGTATTCCCTAACAATGTCGATAACAAGACGGGTCCTGTTCAGAATCTCGGATACAGAAACAAGGGATGGCATACGCCACTATTCAAGAAGGCAGAGCCTAAGGTCCTGATTCCGGTATTCCCTGGTACCAATTGTGAGTACGATAGTGCACGTGCATTCAGGGAGGCAGGTGCAAAGCCTGAGATCATGGTCATCAGAAACCGCTCATCCGAGGACATAAAAGAGTCCGTCAAGCTGTTTGCAGATCAGGTCAAGGATTCGCAGATGATCTTCATCCCGGGCGGCTTCTCGGGAGGAGATGAGCCTGATGGTTCAGCTAAGTTCATCACGGCATTCTTCCGCAATCCGGAGATAAAAGATGCTGTTACCGATCTCCTCGATAACAGGGACGGACTCATGTGCGGCATATGCAATGGATTCCAGGCTCTGATAAAGCTCGGTCTGGTGCCTTACGGAAAGATAATCGATACTGATGAAACCTGTCCGACTCTGACATACAATACCATCGCATGTCATCAGTCGAGGATCGTAAGAGTCAGGATCGCTTCGAACAAGTCACCTTGGCTCAGATACACCAAGGTCGGTGAGATCTACTCTGCACCGGTATCACACGGAGAAGGCAGATTCCTTGCTGATGAGGAGCTGATCAGAAAACTGTCTGTCACAGGTCAGATCGCGACTCAGTATGTCGATCTTGAAGGCAACGCAAGCAGCGATATCAGATTCAATCCTAATGGATCTATGATGGCTATAGAGGGTATCACCTCCCCTGACGGCAGGGTCTTCGGAAAGATGGCACATGCAGAGAGAGTAGGAGATGGACTCTACAAGAACGTCGAAGGCAATTACTACATGAGATTGTTCGATGGCGCAGTGAGATATTTCAAATAAGATGAAAAGGGGGCGGACAGAAATAATTCTGTCCGTCTGTGCTCAGGAGGATAATAATGTCAGAAAACAGTTTTGCAAACGACAGTGTAAGAGAATTTCTCGTGAAGCTCGGCTCGGGTGCACCGACCCCGGGCGGCGGAGCCGCCGCATCGCTGAGCTCAGCGATGGGAGCTTCACTGCTTATGATGGTCGCCAACCACACTATAGGCAAAGCTAAGTATGCAGAGTATGAAGAACTGAATAAACGTGTAAGAGATGAAGCAGAGCTGCTGCTTGAAAGATTCATAGCAGGCATGGATAAGGATGCGGAAGCATTCAAAGCAGTATCGGGTGCCTTCGGAATGCCGCGCGCTTTCAGCGATATCCAGGTCGACAGAGTATCTGCAGTGATAGAAGAGCTCAGGGCTGCAGGCTGCGAGGTTTCAGATATCGATGAAGAAGAGGGCATGACACCAGAACTGATGGATCAGATCGAGAGCGGCCTCAAGTCAGTAAGGTCTGCTGAGATCGGAAGAGCTTCCATTGCTGCCGCCGAAGCTCCGCTGGCAGTCATGGAAGATTCTGCCAAGGGTCTTGCACTCGCTGTTGAGATGCCGGGTTGCTCTAATGCAAATCTTCTGAGTGATGTCCTTGTGGCAACACATTGCCTCAGCTCCGGTCTTCTTTCAGCATATTATAATGTAGAAGCCAATCTCCCGGCGATCCGCAGAAGAGACGCTGAGCTCGCTGAGGAACTGCTTGACAAAGCGGGCAGCCTGATCATCCGCGGGCAGGAACTGGCAGAAGAAGTGATGCGCAAAGCAGGCAAATAGATCCTTTTAACAGATCATTTTACAAAGGGGGAATGAGAAATGGAAAACTCCCGCTGCAAAGCATTTATCGAATGCGTAAACTGCGGCAGCATCAAGGCAGCCGCGGACCTGATGGGATATACCCCGTCAGCTGTCAGCCAGCTCATAACTGCGTTTGAAAAAGAGCTGGGGCTCAAGCTTTTTGTCCGGACCCAGAAGGGTGTAGAGCTTACGAATGAAGGCCGGGACATGGTGCCCCTCGTCCGCGCTTTTCTTGCAAGCGAGCAGGAGATATACCAGTATGCAGCTGAACTCAGAGGCGTCACAACAGGTAAGATAAACATTGCTACTTACCCGAGTGTTGCTACTACCTGGCTGCCTGAAATAGTCAGAAGGTTCAAGAATGATTATCCTGGGATACAGTTCAGTATAAAGGAATGTATAAGAGAGCCTATGTATGAGTACCTTGAGCAGAATGAAGCTGATCTCGGGTTTGTCGCATGGGCGGATCCGATGCCGTTTGACTGGATACCGCTGAGAGAAGAAGAGATAGTAGCAGCTATCCCGGAGGACCACCCGCTGGCATCCGCATCAGCTTTTCCTATCAAAGCATGTGAGAAAGATGACTTCATCCTCGGCTCATGGGGCGATGAGAAGGAGATACTGGAGATATTCAGGAAGTATAAGATCCATCCGGACATCAAGTATACTACTTATGATACTCCGGCGACTCTGGCGATGGTACGAATGGGACTCGGCATCAGTCTGGTCAATGAACTCAGTGCCAGATTCTGGAACGAGCACCTGGTCAAACTGCCGCTCGATCCGCCGGTGAGTGTCACATTCGGCATAATCGTCAACTCACGCGAACACATGACTAACGCTGCTAAGAAATTTATGGAATATGCGATCAGCTATGTCACAGAAGATTAGTCAAAAAACAGAAAAGATCCCGGCGCCTGTGCACCGGGATCTTTTCTGTTATGAGCTGTCTTATTAAATTTCCAGTATGGCGATTACTTGTTTGAATAATACTTGTTATAGAAGTTCCACTTTGCTACGAGAACTGCTACGAATGCACCTACTACGATTGCTGTTGACATGACCCTGTACCTCCCCAATGTGTTCTGTAAATAAAACCCTAGATTATGATAATGTGCTCCGGATCCAGAGAAGATCTAAAACACTCTTTTTCCTTTGCAACTGCATTCTAATCCCTCAGAATCATAATGTAAACTTAATGTTTTTGAATGACTCATTAAGTCCAACTTAACTATTAGTAAAACCTGCCTTTACAGATCGTTAAAACAAAAACTATATGCTGTTAAGTATACTTAAGGTGTAATTTTACCTGAAACCAAAGGTGTTTATCGGATAACGATCCTGTTTTGACACTTCGAAAAAGACTTTTGAATAGGTGATGAATTTATATTGGAATAGATATGGAAAGTGTAAGAGCAAGAGCATTTCTTGAATCAGCAGAACGGGGCAGCTTCAGAGCTGCGGCGGATGCGCTTGGTTATACTCCGTCAGCAGTCAGCCAGCTTGTAGCTGCTCTGGAAAAGGACCTTAAACTTAATCTCCTTGTGCGTTCGAAAAAGGGTGTAACCGTGACTCCTGAGGGGAGCAGATTGCTGCCGATCGTAAGATCTTACCTCGCAAGGGAAAAGGAGATGTATGAGCTCGCTTCTGAGATGCAGGGTCTGTCTGTAGGAAATCTCACCATAGCGGCATATCCGAGCATTGCTACGACATGGCTTCCGGAGCTCGTGAGGACATTTCAGAGAGACTACCCGAACATAGAGTTCAGTATCATGGAGGGAGTGCGCCAGGATCTCTTCCATAATCTGGACCAGCACGTTGCAGACATGGCTTTTCTCGCCTATGCTGAGCCGATGGATTACGAATGGATACCACTTGCAGAAGAGGAAATGATAGCTGTTTTGCCTGAAGGACACCCGCTGGCTGAAGCTGCAACATATCCTCTCAGCAGGCTTGAAGAGGAAAATTTTATCATGACATCCTGGGGACATGACCAGGAGCTACTTAATTTATTCAGAAAAAACAATTTATCGCCTCACATAAAATACACCACTTATGATACTCCGGCTACGCTTGCCATGGTGCGCATGGGGCTGGGCATCAGCATATGTAATGAGCTCGCAGCCCAGTACTGGAATGAACATCTTGTCAAGCTGCCGCTCGATCCTCCGGAGACTATAACATTCGGTATAGCTTATACTTCTGAGGAACACATGACGGCTGCCTCAAAGAAATTCCTTGCCTATGCCGTAAAGTACCTCACCCGGGCCAAGCAGAGAACTGCTGAAGCCTGAAGAGGCTGCTGAGTGAATTCAGAGAAGAATAATATAAGAAGCAATATCCCTGTCTGAGTCTTATCAGGCAGGGATATCGTTTTGCTGGATAATATTGTTTCTGGCAGAATGTCTATTGTTATTTGAAGTTTATATACTTCGAATCCAGAAGCAATTCCTCTTCTTTGAAGCTTGCTTTGGCCTTAGCCTCAAACTCTTCTGCAGGGATCTCTTCAACAGATACAGAGATATCATCAGGCTGCCATACACCGGATTCTTCAGCCAGTGCTTTGCGGATCGCCTTAGCTAAGTTTTCTTTCATTTCCGGAGTTCTTCCAGGATACAGTTTCAGATTCAAATGCGGCATTTTCATTCTCCTTATCTTATACGCAATGACACATCATATGTGTCATTATACTACTATTCCCAGAATGTGCCTACTTCTGCTTAAGTCGCTTTACTATATGAAAAATATATATTCTTTGGTTGACACGGTGTCAATACGGCGGTACAATCCAATTGTTGACACGGTGTCAATCATAAATAAGGAGGTCGATATCATGTTTAAGGGAACGCCTGAAACCATCGCACAGCGGAGAGAAGAGATCGTCAATGCATGCGAACAGCTGTATCAGACAATGAGCTTCAAAGACATCACCCTTAAGGAAATCGGGAATGTAACATCTTTCTCACGCCCAACGATCTATAACTATTTTCATACCAAGGAAGAGATATTCCTTGCCCTGTATGAACTCGAATACGAAAGATGGAACGCTGATCTTGAGAATATACTGAACAGTGATCAGAAATATAACATAGAGCAGATCGCCGCACAGATTGCACATACACTGGAGAAAAGAGAGCAGCTGCTGAAACTGCTTTCCATGAACAATTACGACATGGAAGAAAACAGCAGAGAGGAACTGCTCGTATCATTCAAGACAGCATATGGACGGTCTCTCGGATTATTCAGGAGTATACTTGAGAAGTATTGCTCCGAGATGACTGAAGCCGAAGTGAATGATATCGTCTATGTGTTTTTTCCGTTCATGTTCGGCATCTACCCTTACGCTGAAGTAACGGATAAACAAAAGAAAGCAATGGAAGATGCTGAAGTGGATTTTATATATCAGTCAATCTATCAGATCACATACAACTGCCTTATAAGGCTGCTTGGGAAATAGAGGAGAAAGAAAAATGGCAAACAAGACATTGGTAGCAGTTTTTTCTGCAAGTGGAGTAACAAGACGCGTCGGAAAGAAGATTGCTGAAATATGCGGCGGCGATTTCTTTGAGATAGTTCCGAAGGAAAAATACAGTATGGGCGATCTGAACTGGATGAGCAAAAAGAGCCGCAGCAGCGTGGAGATGAATGATCCGTCAGCAAGACCGGAGATCGCGGTGAAAGTACCGAATATGGACGATTACGACACAGTGATCATAGGATTTCCGATCTGGTGGGGCGTCGCACCGCGCATCATTGAGACATTCCTGGAGAGCTACGATTTCTCGGGAAAGACCATCCTTCCGTTTTGCACATCGGGTGGCAGCGGCGTTGGAAGAAGCGATACAGAGCTTCATAAAAACGTCAGCAGCGATGTTAAATGGGGAAAGGGCGTACAGATCAATCGTCCGAGCGAAGCAGCTATCAGAAGCTGGCTTGAAAATGGCAAGTAATTCATAAGGGAGCAAAAACAAAATGAAATATATAAAGCTTGGCAATTCAGATCTTAATGTATCACGCATCTGTATGGGATGTATGGGCTTCGGTGATGCTGCCAGAGGGCAGCACAGCTGGACAATCGACGAGGAGCATTCCAGAGAGATCATCAGGCGAGGCCTGGACCTCGGAGTCAATTTCTACGACACAGCCATCGCATATCAGAGCGGTACCAGTGAGCAGTTCGTAGGCAGAGCACTGCGCGATTTTGCAAAGCGTGACGAGGTCGTTGTAGCGACTAAGTTTCTCCCGCGTACTCCTGAAGAAATAGAGAGTGGTATCAGCGGTCAGAAGCATATAGAGAATATGATCGACACCAGCCTTAAAAACCTCGGCATGGACCATGTTGACCTGTACATCTATCACATGTGGGACTGGAATACACCGATCTATGACATCCTCGACGGTCTGAACCGCGTCGTGAAAGCAGGCAAAGCAAGATACATCGGCATTTCGAACTGTTTTGCATGGCAGCTCGCAAAAGCGAATGCAATGGCTGAACAAGAGGGTTTTGCGAAATTCGTTTCAGTACAGGGCCATTACAATCTGATCTTCCGCGAGGAGGAGCGCGAGATGGTGCCTTACTGTGATGAGGAGAATATCGCGTTGACCCCATACAGCGCACTTGCCAGCGGACGTCTTTCGAGACTTCCGGGAGAAGGAGGAACAAAGCGTGCTGCAGAAGATGCGTATGCAAAGTTCAAATACGATGCGACAGCAGATCAGGACAACGTGATCATCAGCCGTGTCTCTGAGATCGCTGAAAAACATGGTGTCAGCATGACCGAAGTTTCACTGGCGTGGCTGCTCACCAAAGTGACATCACCGGTAGTAGGGGCTACGAAGTTCCACCATATTGAAGGCGCTGCAAAAGCAGTCGAACTTGAGCTTTCCGGTGAGGAGATCTCATATCTGGAGGAGCCTTATGTTCCTCATCCGCTTGCAGGCGTCATGGCACAGAACAAGCCGGCAAATGCAAGAGAAAAACACGTGTGGTCGACAGGAGACCAGAACCTCGCAGATAATGCAGGAACCGACAATTGGCTTGATGGAAAGAGATTTAATGCAGGAACTTCGGAAGATGAAATCCATTCGTGGATAGAAGAACTGGAGTAATATGTTGTAATGAAAAGCATCCCGGCCGCTGACTGCGACCGGGATGCTTTGAGAGTATTATTGATTTCCGGCTTAAGATAATTTTACTTATCTTCCAGAGTATCCTCCATTGTCATAACTGCACCGGCATACATTGCACAAGCAACTCCGAGAACGATTCCACCTACGAACATGACGCTACCTCCTTTTCTATTCCCAGCCTGACGCCTGTAAGAGCACCAGGCGTTGTTTTTTTAATCAGCTCTTCTTGATGTCTATATTCTAGCCTCACTCTAAACAAAAGTAAAACTATAATATGTAATCGTTATGATTAGGGTTACTATATGATAGAGATTCTTTACATATAAGCTAAGTGGTGTTAAAAATTGATAATAACCAGACAGAAATTAATTATAATGTGGACTTTACATACATAATAATTGTACAATTATGAATGCAAAGAGACGGGCAGTAATGCCCGGCATTATATTATTCAAGGAGGGTATAATAATGGATAAGTATGTATGCGATGTATGCGGTTACGTATATGACCCTGAAGTAGGCGATCCTGATAACGGTGTTGCTCCTGGAACAGCATGGGCTGATGTTCCTGAAGATTGGGTTTGCCCACTCTGCGGCGTAGGAAAGGACAGCTTCAGCGCTGAATAATTCAGTTGATAAGGGTGCAGGATTTCCTGTACCCATATTTATTACAACATCGTATCGGCAGATCGATAAGAGGAGAAAGAAATGTACAAAGTAGTAAGAAGAAAGGCACTCAGACCGACTGTCACGCAGCTTGAGATCGAGGCACCTCTGGTAGCGCGCAAGGCAAAACCGGGACAGTTCATCATCCTGAGAGTCAATGAGGAAGGCGAGCGTATCCCTTTGACCGTAGCAGGCGTGAATCCTGAAGAGGGAACCGTGAAGATCATCTTCCAGGTAGTAGGAGCAACGACAGAGCTGCTGAACCACGTAGAGGAAGGCGGATATCTGCAGGACTTCGTCGGCCCGCTCGGCAACCCTACAGAAACAGAGGGCATCAAAAAGGTATGTATCGTGGGCGGCGGCGTAGGCTGCGCGATCGCGATGCCGGTAGCCCAGGAGTTCCACCGTATCGGAGCAGAAGTAACGAGCATCATCGGCTTCAGGAGCGAGGATCTGGTCATCCTTGAGGATGAGTTCAATGAGTGCTCAGACACACTGTATGTGATGACAGACGACGGCTCATACGGAAGACACGGCAACGTAACAGTGCCGCTCGACGAGATGCTTGCGGCAGGCGAGAAGTTCGATATGATCATCACGATCGGCCCGCTGATCATGATGAAGTTCGTGACCCTGACAGCGAAGAAGTATGACGCGCCTATCACAGTATCGATGAGCCCGATCATGATCGACGGGACAGGCATGTGCGGCGGATGCAGACTGACGCTGAACACGCCGGAAGGTCCGGTGATGAAGTTCGCATGTGTAGACGGACCGGACTTCAACGGATACGAAGTAGACTTTGACGAAGCGATCTCGAGAGGCCGCATGTACTTCGAATATGAGCGCCAGGCGCATGACGAAGTATGCAATCTGTTCAAAATGGCAGAGAACGCGTAGAGGAAAGGGGGAACGAAAATGGCACTTGATCCAAAGAAACATGAAATGCCGGCACAGGACCCTCAGGTCCGCGCGCATAATTTCAACGAGGTAGCCCTCGGATATACAGAAGAGATGGCGATCGCAGAGGCGCAGAGATGCCTGAACTGCAAGAACAAGCCATGCGTAGCAGGCTGCCCTGTGAACGTCAACATCCCTGACTTCATCATGAAGGCGAAGGAAGGCGACTGGGAAGGCGCATATCAGATCATCAATGCGACATCATCGCTTCCTGCAGTATGCGGAAGAGTATGCCCGCAGGAGACGCAGTGCGAAGCGAAGTGCACGATGGGCATCAAGTTCGAGCCTGTAGGGATCGGAAGACTTGAGAGATTCGCGGCAGACTGGCACAATGCGAATGCGACAGAGAAGGCAGCCGCCCCTGAGAGCAACGGGCACAAGGTAGCGATCGTAGGATCGGGCCCGGCGGGACTGACCTGCGCAGGCGACCTTGCAAGGAAGGGCTACAAGGTATCGGTATTCGAAGCTCTGCATACAGCAGGCGGCGTACTGGTATACGGCATCCCTGAGTTCAGGCTTCCTAAGGCAATCGTGGCAAGAGAGGTCGAAGGACTTAAGGACCTGGGAGTAGACATCGAGACGAACGTGATCATCGGAAAGACACTGACAGTAGACGAGCTCTTCGATGAGATGGGATTCGAGGCAGTATTCATCGGATCGGGCGCAGGCCTTCCGATGTTCATGAACATCCCGGGCGAGTCACTCAAGGGAGTATTCTCAGCCAATGAATACCTGACAAGGTCGAACCTGATGAAGGCATATCTTGAGGACCCTAAGACACCGATTATGAAGGGCGGCAAGGTAGCAGTAGTCGGCGGCGGAAACGTAGCGATGGACGCAGCGAGGACAGCACTGAGACTCGGAGCAGATCACGTATACATCGTATACAGAAGATCGATGGAAGAGCTTCCTGCAAGGAAAGAGGAAGTGGAGCACGCGATCGAGGAAGGCATCGACTTCAGACTGCTGAACAATCCTGTAGAGATCCTCGGATACAACAATCCAGATGATCCGAGAGATCCTAAGAACGGATTCGTGACAGGCATCAGATGCATCAAGATGGAGCTCGGAGAGCCGGATGCATCGGGCAGAAGGAGACCGATCCCTGTAGAAGGCAGTGAGTTCGAGCTCGATGTTGACGCAGTCATCATGGCGCTCGGTACCAGACCGAACCCTCTGATCAAGAACACGACCAAGGGACTTGAAGTCAACCGCAAGGGAGGCTTCGTAGTCGACGAAGACGGACTGACCAGCCGTGAAGCAGTCTATGCAGGCGGCGATGCAGTCACAGGAGCTGCTACAGTCATCTCGGCTATGGGCGCAGGCAAACTCGCCGCAGCTTCCATAGACAAATACCTCAGCAGCAAATAAAGCGACAGGAGAGGCAGGTATGGTTCTCTGTCTCTGCCAGAATCTAATAAAACAAAAACGAGTGCGCTGACAGCGCACTCGTTTTGATCTTATGTTCAAATATCGGCGGTATGATCAATGCCTGCGGAACTTGTCCCGGATGGTGATCGCTGAGGCAGAGATCAGCAGGATGATTCCGACCACTGTATTCCATAAGACGGTCTCGTGAAGTATTAAGATAGCGAATATCGGAGCAATCGCAGGCTTGATGAAGAAAGCCATCGAGCCTGTGGTCGCGTCCGATTCTTTTATTCCCATGAAATAGAAAAAGTATCCTATACCCGTTACTACAACTCCGGCATAGACTACCAGAGGCCAGTTCTCTGCAATACCTGCTGTGACCGGATGACCTGTTGCCAGCAGGACTGCAAGCAGTGCGAAGGATCCCAGGAAGAAACTGATGCTTGTCTGAGTGAAAGTCCCGATGCGTCCGATCGATCTTTTGCCCATGACAGAATATGCACCGAAAGTTGAAGCTGCAATTATCATCAGAATAAATCCGGCAACGGTGTTTCCTTCCTGTACATCCCAGGGCCTGAGCATGAAGAATATCGCTGCAAGGCCTATGCAGAAAGCGATCCATTTGTCACGGTCCATTTTCTCTGAAGTGAAAAGGTGTGCTATGACCATTGAGAACAGAGGACTTGTGCACATCAGAGGTGCTGCTGTCGATGCATTGCAGCGCAGGACACCCAGCTGGTAAGACAGCATGCTGATCGCAACACCCATAATGCCTACAAGCAGCAGCCAGCCGATGTCCCTGCCATTGAGTCTATAACCACTGTGTTTTGACTCGATAAAAGCAGGCGGAGCCAGAATGATTCCGCCAAGAAGGAACCTCAGAAAAGTCAGCTGGAAAGAGTCCATGTTCTTCCCCGCCAGCTTGAGAGCTACCTCCATTGTCGCAAAAGTCAGCGCAGCGATCATGATGCATATTATTACTTTCTTCATGTTT
>Ga0310695_10003799_pt1 | contig 28913 bp, 21 predicted proteins | sample RumenRJG_04DNA_FD_203882 | JGI IMG/M metagenome (GOLD analysis project Ga0310695, IMG submission 203882) | Bovine rumen microbial communities from Lethbridge, Alberta, Canada - RJG_04 (v2) (version 2) | ecosystem: Host-associated > Mammals > Digestive system > Stomach > Rumen | place: Canada... | reverse complement strand
TCATGGAATCCAACGGTTCTTCTTCCATGGCCTCTGTTTGCGGTGGCTGCCTCAGCTTGATGGACGCTGGCGTTCCTATCAAGGCTCCGGTTGCAGGTATCGCCATGGGCCTCATCTCCGAAAAGGGCTCCGTCAAGGAAGGCGGCAAGATCAAGATCTTGTCCGACATTACCGGTACGGAAGACCACCTCGGCGATATGGACTTCAAGGTAACGGGTACTGCTGAAGGTATCACTGCATTCCAGATGGACATCAAGATCCGCGGTATCACCCCGGAACTCATGCGCGAAGCTTTGGAACAGGCTCGTCAGGGCCGTATCCATATCCTCGGCAAGATGGCTGAACTCGGTCTCCCGGCACCGCGTCCGCACGTTTCTGAAAAGGCTCCGACGATGCTCAAGATGCGCATCCCGACCACGAAGATTCGTGACGTTATCGGTTCTGGTGGCTCTGTCATCAAGGGTATGCAGGCTCAGACTGGCTGCACCATCAACATTGACGACAACGGCAATATCGACATCGCCGCCCCGACGGGTAAGGCTGGTGAAGTTTGCCGCCGCATGATCGAAGAACTCACTGCAGAACCGGAACCGGGTCGCAAGTACAAGGGCAAGGTGAAGACGATCCAGCCGTTTGGCGCATTCGTCGAAATCCTCCCGGGTCGCGATGGTCTCGTTCACATCTCTGAACTTGCCGACCGCCGTGTCGAAGTCGAAGTGCTCTGCCTCGGTGTTGACCCGAAGGGCAAGGTGAAGCTCTCTATGAAGGCTTTGCTCCCTCCGAAGGCCGCCCCGGCTGCTGAAGCTGCTCCGGAAGCACCTGCTGCCGAAGCTCCGACTGAAGCTTAGTCTTGGTTTAGTCCAAATTGGCTCTTTTATGGAAACGCATGGTTTAGGCTATGCGTTTTCTTTTTTATTTTTTGTATGGAGTTTTTTGCAAAGAGGACTTTTTTAGGAGGCGGATTGCTCTTTTTTGCAAAAATAGATTACCTTTATAAATAGTTACATACCAGTTGCGGATATGGGTTACATCTATTTAACATTGATGTTTGTTTTGTCTGCTGTCAACTTGGCAGTGCTTTCGCTTCGTTTTCAAAACCAGCGAAATAATTACGTTTATTACGCCTTCTATGCGATCCTTGTCGCGAATTTTGGTCACTGGCTTTTAGGTTTTTCGGAATCCGTTGAAGGGGCGATTATTGCCAACAAGGTGAACTACCTTGGTGGGTCGTTTTTGCCGATGTTCATGTTCTTTGCGCTTTTGCAAGTTTGCAAGATGAGCATCCCTAGATGGTTGCACTTGGCCCTTATCTTTATGAGCTTTGCCATTTGTGCATTGGCGATGACGGTTGGTTATTTCCCGGCATATTACAAGACTGTGGAGTATGTGGTTCAGGCGGGTGTCGGTAACTATGTGGCGACATATGGCTGGGCTCATGGATTGTTTAATGCGTTCCTGGTAAGCTATGTAATCCTGGATATCTGGATTATCATTCGAGCCATTTTGCATCAGAAAATGGTTTCGCTCAAGAATATCATTGCCATGATTATTGGCGAAATTGCGACAATCATGTCGTTCTTCTTGGCTAGATTCTTGGGAAGCGACATGCTCATTATGCCGTTTATCTATGCCCTTGACCAGATCCTCCTGTTGTACATTTGCAACAACGTCAAATGGTACGATATTACGGAATGTGTGATTGAATCGATTGAAACGGAAAGTTCCTGTGCGTACATGTCGTTCTCCATTGATGGCGCCTATTTGGGTGCAAACCGCATTGCTATGGACTTTTTCCCGGAACTCGTCAAGATGAGAGTGGATGCCCACTTGAAAGGCGAGACGGAATTGCAACAGCACATTATTTCGTGGATCGAGAAGTACAGAAAATCAAGGATTTTGACAGACTACTGCCAGATGACCGAATTCAACTATTCGGGGCGCCACTACAAGTGCGAGGTTAAAGTCTTGAGACAGGTCCACGGGAAAAACGTGTTCCTGTTCAGAATCGAAGACAATACGCAGGAAAGGCAGTATATTGACGCTCTTGGACGTAGCAATTCCATGTTGCAAAAGAACATGGTGCAGACTGAGAACGAAAAACTCTCGGTGCAGGAAAAGTGGATTGTCGGTATGGCGCAGATGGCGGAAAGCCGTGCGGGGAACATGGACGGTCACATCAAGCGTACGAGCGAAGTTGTGAAGATCCTTGTTTCGATGATGCGCAAGAAGGGCTTTGATAACTTGTCCGATAAGTTCCTCGATGTGCTGATTGCTGCCGCTCCGATGTACGATTTGGGTAAGGTGGCAATTGACGATGCCGTGTTGCGCAAGCCGGGACGTTTCAACGTTGATGATCGTGAAATCATGAAGACTCATGCGGAGAAGGGTGCTAACATTATCGAGAAGCTTCTCTCTGATGTGAAAGACAGTTATTTTGTCAGTGTCGCGAAGAACATGGCGCTTTACCATCACGAACGTTGGGATGGTCAGGGATACCCGGAGCAACGCTCTGGCGAAGATATCCCGATGGAAGCTAGAATTATGGCTCTTGCCGATGTGTACGATGCTTTGGTAAGCAAGCGTTGCTACAAGGAACGCATGTCGTTTAGGGAAGCTCGTGATGTGATTTTGGCGTCGATGGGCAAGCAGTTTGACCCGCATTTGAAGGATTCGTTCTTGGAATGCCAGGATCAGTTGATGGATTATTACTGTTCTGTTGATCATTGATTGAACTTGTTTGAGAGAGTGGTATGTTTGTTATCTATTACTTGATTGCGATGTGTGTCTTCTCGGGAGTGAACGCCTGTTTGCTCTCGTGCTTTTATCGCAGACCGCTAAATACTTATTTTACGGCATTCTTCTTTTCGATTGTTCTTGCCGATTTTGGTTACCTGTTCCTCGCTCTTTCGACAACGATTGAAGGCGCTATTGTCGCAAATAAGGTGTGCTATTTGGGCGCATGCTTCTTGCCGCTTTTCTTGTTCTTGTTGATTTGCCGTCTGTGCTCTTTTGATTTGTCCAGATGGATCAAACTGCTGATGTTCCTGTATAGCGCCTTTGTATTTGCGCTTTCTTGTACGGTGGGCTTTAGCGATGTGTTTTATGAATCGGTTCGCTACGTTGTCTTGAATGGCTTTGGCAGCTATATGCCGACATATGGACCGGGGCATGTCTTGTGGGATTTCTTGCTGTACTTTTACATGGTGGCAAATGTTGTCGTGATTATTGTTGCGGCAAAGAAAAAGCGCAATGTCAGTTACAAGACTTTGATTGCGATTGCTGGGCTTGCTTTTGTTTCCATTGGTGCGTTTATCTTGACGCGTAATTTGGAAAACGACACTTTGCTCATGCCGCTTGTGTACTTGATTGATGAACTGGTTTTGCTTTACATTTGTGCGTTGGTCAAAATGCACGATGTGATGAACAGTGTGCTTGAATCTCTGGAAGCTGAAAATACGGCGGCGTACTTGGCGTTCTCTCCGAAAGGTCAGTATTTGGGATGCAATGATATTGCAAGTCGCTATTTCCCGGAACTCTTGGATTGCCGTGTAGACCATGCATTGCCAAGTGATATTGAAATTGAAGGCATCTTTAAAGAGGGAATGGAACAACTGAAGGGCGCTAATGGCGACAAGGTTTATCGCTTCACTTACAAGGATCGCTATTTCAAGGCGGTAATGCGCAATGTGCGCCAGAACAAGAAATTGCAGATTTTCCTGTTCCGCATTGAAGATGAAACAAATATCCAGCGCTACATTGAACGCTTGGATGCGAACAATACAGAGCTTGCCGCATTGATCAAGAATAACAAGGATCAGATTCGCTTGTTCCAAAACCAGATGCTTGTTGGCATGGCAGAAATGGTTAACAACAAGGATGGCTTTACGGGAGCTCATCTGAAGCGTACAAAGGAAGTGGTCAGTATTCTTGTCTCCAAAATGCAGAAGGACCCGGATCTCAATTATTCGAAAGAATTCTATGATGACATGATTGCTGCAGCACCGATGCATGATATTGGAAAGATTGCCATTGATGATCACGTGCTTTGCAAGCCGGGCAAGTTTACGCCTGAAGAATTTGATGAGATGAAGACGCACGCCGAAAAGGGCGCTATCATTATCAAGAATTTGCTTTCGAATTTCCAAAGCGAACTGTTTGTGGAAATTGCAAAGAACATGGCTGGTGGCCACCACGAACGCTGGGACGGCAGTGGCTATCCCTATGGACTCAAGGGTGAGGCAATTCCGCTGGAAGCTCGCGTGATGGCTGTTGCGGATGTGTATGACGCTCTCGTGAGTAAGAGGTGTTACAAGGAAGCGTTCTCCTTTGATGATGCTTACGATATCATCGACAAGTCGATGGGCAAGCACTTTGATCCGAACCTCAAGAAGTATTTTGACCAGAGCCGCGAGGAACTCGAAGAATACTATCGGAAGGAATGCGAAGCGGAAAGGGCTGCTGTCGAAAAGGCTAATTAATTGACGCATTCAGCGTGATTATTGATGGCTCAAAATTGGAAAAAATTCTAAATTTGAGCCATGCTAGATTTTACTACACTTCCGTATGTTGATGACCGTTTTAAGGCGGTTCGCAGGGAAACTGTTCAGGTCCGCGTGGGCGAGGCCTTGATAGGGGGCAACGCCCCCATTTTAGTTCAATCCATGACGACGACCAAGCCGAAGGACGTGGACGAAACCGTCCGCCAGACGCTTGCTCTTGCTAAGGCAGGATGTGGCTTGGTTCGCATCACGACTCCGACTTTTGCTGATGCCGCTGGGCTTGAAGAAGTCATGAAGCGCGTGCGCGCTGCCGGTTGCACGGTGCCTGTTTCTGCAGACATCCACTTCCAGCCGAAGGCCGCTTTTGAAGCGCTCAAGTGGGTCGAAAAGGTACGCATCAATCCGGGTAACTTTGTAGATACCGGCATTTTGACACTTGACCAGCAGACGGACAAGTTGTTTGACGAAGGCAAGGAAAAGGTTGCCGAAGCATTTACTCCGTTTGTACAGGAAGCTAAGCGTCTCGGTCGTGCAATTCGCATTGGCGTGAATCACGGCTCGCTTTCGGCTCGTATGATTTACCGCTATGGCGACACCGTGGAAGGCATGGTGGAAAGCGCCTTGGAATATTTGGCGGTTTGCGAAGCAGAACATTTTGATCAGGTGGTCTTGAGCCTCAAGTCGAGCAATCCGCGTGTGGCAATTGCCGCTTACCGCTTGCTCGCTGCTCGCTTGAAGCAGGAAAACTTCAAGCCGTATCCGTTCCACGTGGGTGTGACGGAAGCAGGTGCAGGTGCAGATGGTCGTTTGAAGTCTGCCGCTGGCATTGGCGCTTTGTTGCTCGATGGCCTTGCCGATACGATTCGCGTTTCGCTTACCGAAGATCCGGTGGCAGAAGTTCCTGTCGCACAGGACCTGATTGAAGCTTGCGAACTCAAGGCTGACGCTCCGAAGTTTGATGTGCCGGTGTTCAAGAAGGATCCGTATCATTACGAACGTCGCGAATCTTCTGTGGAGAAGATTGCGGGCGTGGAAATTGGCGGTAGCCTTCCGGTGAAGGTGGGCGTGAAGTCTGATGCCGCAAGCCTCACGGGCGAACGCCGTGGTCCTGAATTTGCTTTGGCTGGCTTTGATGCTTCTGCCGGTGCAAACATCGTGACGTTCAAGGACGCTATGGATGTGGCTGGTTTTGCTGCAAATCCGGCGAGCGTTCCGGCGGGCTCTATTTTCTGCTACACAGGTAGTGACATGGTCTATGGCGTGCGAGCTCTTGCTTCTGCTTTGGCTGCCGCTGGCCGCAAAGACCCGATTCTGCTTTATGCAAAGATTGGTAGCTCGGACAAGGACATGCTCCGTGTTTCTGCCGACTTTGGAAGCCTCTTGACGGATGGTCTTGGCGATGCCGTTGTGATTGACGGCTACAAGGGCGCTAAGGAATCTGTTGCGCTCGCATTTGATATTTTGCAAGCTGCCGCATGCCGCCGTAGCAAGACAAACTTTATCAGCTGTCCGGGCTGCGGTCGCACGCTGTATGACATTCGCACTGTGCTCGGCAAAATTAAGGAACGCTTTGGTCACTTGCAGGATGTTTCCATCGCAGTGATGGGCTGCATTGTGAATGGTCCGGGCGAAATGGCGGACGCCGACTTTGGCTACGTCGGTGGTGGTCCTGGCCGCATTACGCTTTTTGAAGGCAAGACCGCAGTGAAGAAGAACATCCCTGAAGAAAACGCGATTGAAGAACTTGTGAATTTGCTCAAGGAAAAAGGTCGCTGGGTGGAACCGTAAAAGTTTTAACTTAAAACAAAGGAATGAAAAATGGCAACTATTAAGACAATGAACAACATTTCCAAGAAAGGCTTGGGCTTGTTTGGCCCGTTCTATCAGGTTTCCGATTCTATCGAAAATCCGGATGCTATCTTGGTGCGTTCTGCTCAAGTTGATACCGACAATTTTGACGGCCTTTTGGCTGTCGCTCGCGCTGGTGCAGGCGTGAACAACATCACGATTGACAAGGCTTCTGCAAAGGGCATTTGCGTGTTCAACACTCCGGGTGCAAACGCAAACGCTGTTGCTGAACTTGTGATGACCGTGCTCGGCATGGCTGTCCGTAACGCAGACAAGGCTGCTGCTTGGGTCAAGGGTCTCGACGTGAACGATCCGGATCTCGCCAAGACGGTCGAAAGCGGCAAGAAGAAGTTTGCTGGTATGGAACTTGCCGGCAAGACTCTCGGTGTTGTTGGCCTTGGCAAGATCGGTGTGCTCGTTGCTAACTATGCCCGTTGGAAGAACATGCGCGTAATCGCTTACGAACCGTATCCGAACGCAAACAACATGCATGAACTTTCTAACAAGGTCGAAATTGCTGACCTCGACACCGTGATTGCAAATTCTGATTTCCTCACGGTTCATGTTCCGTTCATCAAGGGCGTTACCGAAAACCTCCTCAATCGCAAGAACCTCGCTCAGTTCAAGGGTTCCTACATCATGAACTTTGCTCGTGGCGGCATTGTTGAAATGGATCCGGTGAACGAAATGCTCGCTTCTGGTTCCCTCCAGGGCTACCTCTGCGACTTCCCGACTGCAGAACTCATCAAGAACGACAAGGTCACTTGCTTCCCGCACCTCGGCGCTTCTACCGAAGAAGCCGAAGAAAACTGCGCAGTGATGGCTGTTGAAGAATTGAAGGACTACATCGAATACGGTTGCGTCCGCAATTCCGTGAACTTCCCGGCTCTCGTCGATCATCCGCATGCTGGCATCAAGAGCCGCGTGGTTGTGATCAACCAGGACGTTCCGAACATGATTTCTGAAATCACGAAGGTGTTCGGTGCAGAAGGCATCAACATTGCTTCTTTCAGCAACAAGAGCAATGGCAAGATCGGTTACAACCTCGTTGACGTTGAAAGCAAGGTCGATGATTCCATCGTCGAAAAGCTCTCCAAGCTTGACAAGGTCATCAAGGTCCGCGTGATCCACTTCTAGTCATTGGTCAATGGTCTTTGGTTATTAGATTTCAATCAGGCGGCGAAGCCGCGATTGTTAAACTAGTGACTAATGACTAACAACTAATAGCTAAGAATACATCGCTTCAATTTGTTCGGCGTATCGTTTTTCAGCAACGGTGCGCCGAATTTTTAATGTGGGCGTCAAGAGCCCAGATTCAATCGTGAGCTCGTCACCGACCAAAGTCCATTTGCGAATTTGTTCCCAATGGTTGAGTTTTTGGTTGATATGCTCGATATGGCGATTGATGGAATTTAAGATAAGCGGCGACTTTAGCGCATTTTCGACATCGTAATCTTCATTTTGTGGCTTGAGCATACGGCGGGCGCCTACAGGGTTTAGCCAAATAATGGCTGAGGCGAACTTTCGGTCGTTTGCAATGACAAGCGCCTGCTCCACAAGCGGATGGCGCGTGATTTCAAGCTCAATAGGGTTAGGGCTTACATATTTCCCAGTACTTGTTTTTAACAGTTCTTTGATGCGACCGGTGAAATAAAGGAATCCGTCATCGTCAAAGTAGCCTTGGTCTCCTGTATGGTAGAAACCATCGGGTGTGAAAATATTGCCGTTTAAGTCAGGGCGATTGTGATAGCCTTTAAAGACGCTTTCTCCACGAACTTGGATTTCGTTGCAGTTCCCAATTCGCACGGTGAGATGTGCAAGTGGCTTACCAATGGAACCGGGTCTAATAGCTTGTTTGCAATTTGCAGAAACGACCGGAGAACATTCCGTCATGCCGTAGCCTTCGAAAACGGGAAGACCGATGTTCAAAAGGAAACGCAAAATAGATTTGTTCAAGGCACTGCTGCCCGAAATAATCATGCGGAAATTGCCACCGACGGCTTCGCGCATTTGTTTGTACACAAGTCGATTGAAAAGCCAATGGAGGGGTTCGAATTTTCTATTCGGGTCTTTTATCTTTGCAATTTTAATGGCTTGTTTGATCAGGAATCGCTTGATGCCTTTGGCTCGATCCGCTGCTGTTGTCATGCTTTCATAAAGGCGCTCGAGAATGCGCGGGACGACAATCATGATGGTGGGGCGGACCTCGCGCAGAATGTGCGAGAGATTTTTGGGATTGTCACCAAAGTAAATTGTAACGCCACTGAGCGTGTAGAAATAGACCGCCATGCGTTCGAGAACGTGCGCTACCGGGAGAATTGTAAGGCAGGTATCTTTTTTGTTGTCGAATCGGAACATGGGTTTGATGTTTTGAATTTGTACCAACATGTTCCTGTGAGTGAGTTCAGCGCCTTTGGGACGTCCTGTAGAACCGCTTGTATAGATGATACTGAAAATATCGTCTGAATTTATTGTAGAAAGTTGATTGTCAACCCATTTGGCGCGTGCTTGGTCGGCGAGAGCGTCGTATCCTCTTCTAAGGAGTTCTTCCCAGTAAATTCCGTTATCGGGGAGGAATGATTCGCTGTCAATGCAGATAATCTTTGAAAAAAGAGGGATTAAATCGTAAAGGGGTTCATCAAGTTCTTCGAATGAATTGATGATGAGGATCTTGATGTTGCTATCGATGCTTTGGTAGGCAAAGTTTTCCGATGAAATGTTTGGGAAAAGCGGAACGACACGTGCGTGGTTCAGTTGAATGGCGATGTCTGCGATAATCCAGTTTGGAGAACTTGGCGCAATGATGCCGACGCTTTCTTTTTCTTTTAACCCGAGTGAATTTAGGGCTAGAGCAAGTGCTTGGGAGTTGCGTTTGAGAGTTTCTCTGGAATAGTGGATCCACTCACCGTCTTTACGGTGATACCATCCTTTAAAATCGGCTCTGTCGCAGTTCGCAAAGAACATGGACGGCAGAGATTTGAATTCCAACGACTCCATACTTTTAAAATAACATTCTATTTTGCAATAGCTCATTTTTTTTGAAAAATTTCAGTATATTATGGATATGCTGAAAAAGTTGAGCGATTACGAAAATGAACTTTTGAAAATGGTGGAGGCTGGGGTGCCTTTGACGGCGGAACAGCTCTTGTCGGTGCGGACGCACATCGGCTTTTTTCAGCATGAGCGCTTGGTTCACGAGCTCGTGATGATCTTGTTTGCGCTTTTGACTGTTGGTGGAATTTTATTCTTGGTGGTTGTGCCGGAAATCCCGGTGCTTGCGCTGGACGTGCTTTTCTTTGCGCTACTCGTGCCGTATGTGAAGCATTACTACGGGCTTGAGAATGGGGTGCAGCGGTTGTACGACGCGTATGAAAAGTTGGAAAAATTGTAGATGAAAAAAAAGCAAGTCCGTGAGGACTTGCTTTTTGAAATTTGGTGGACCCCGTCGCAAAGCGACAGGATGCCGAATTACTTCTTCGGGGTGATGAATTCGAGTCCACCCATGTACGGACGCAGCACTTCAGGAATCTTGAGCGAGCCGTCTTTCTGCTGGTAGTTGTCGCAGATGCCGACCATCACGCGCGGAGTGGCGAGGCCTGAGCCGTTAAGCGTGTGGAGGTAGACGTTCTTGCCGTTGACCTTCGTCTTGATGTTGGCGCGGCGTGCCTGGTAGTCTTCGAAGTTCGAGCAGGAGCTGACTTCGAGCCACTTCTTTTCGACCGGAGCGTAAACTTCGAGGTCGTAGCACTTGGCTGCACCGAAACCGAGGTCGCCCTTGCAGAGTGCAAGGCGGTGGTACGGGAGGCCGAGCTTTTCGAGGAGCTTTTCGCCGAAGCGGGTGAGTTCTTCGTGGTCTTCGTAGCTGTGTTCCGGATGAGCGAAGTAGACCATTTCAACCTTGTTGAACTGGTGCAAGCGCAGCAGACCGCGGGTGTCCTTGCCGTAGCTACCAGCTTCGCGGCGGAAGCAAGCAGAGTAGGCGCAGATGCGCTTCGGGAGTTCAGATTCCGGAATCACTTCGCCAGAGTAGAGGTTCGTGAGCGGGACTTCTGCAGTCGGGATGAGGAACAGGTCGTCATCTTTGTCGCAACGGTACATGTCTTCTTCGAACTTCGGAAGCTGACCCGTGCCGCGCATGGTGTTGCGGGTAACGAGGTACGGCGGAGTGAATTCTTCAAAGCCTGCCTTTTGGTGTTCGTCGAGGAAGAACTGGATGAGGGCGCGTTCGAGGCGAGAGCCGAGACCGCGGTAAACCGGGAAACCGCTGCCAGAAATCTTGGCGCCACGTTCAAAGTCAAAAATACCAAGGCGTTCGCCGAGAGTCTTGTGATCGACGCGGGCGAAGTCATCGTTCTTGGTGTAGTAGTCAAATGGGATCGGGCCGTCTTTTTCGACAACATTATCGCTGGAGTCCTTGCCTTCCGGAGAACGCGGAGCGATGTTCGGAACGTGCATGAGCATTTCGGTCTGCTTGTAGTCAAGTTCCTTGAGCTTCTTGTCGAGTTCATCAATCTTGTTGCCAAGTTCGCGTGTGGCGGCCTGGGCTTCGTCAGCGTTTTCGCCCTTCTTCTTGAGTTCGCCAATGCGCTTGGACTGGGCGTTGCGTTCGCTCTTGAGGCGTTCGACTTCGGTGAGGAGCGGGCGACGTTCGTTATCAACGGCGAGCACGTCACGAAGGCTTACTGTCGTATATTTCTTTTCGGTTTCAGCAATATAATATTCCGGATTTTCGCGGATCTTTTTAATATCAAGCATTTTATGCCTCTGTTGAAAATTTTTACGAGGAGAAAGATAGAAAAGTAGGAAGTAGAAAGTAGGAAGTAGGAAGTGAAAATTTAACGAAAACTAATGACTATTGACCATTGACTAATTACTAAGAACCCTTTTACTTAAGTCTTCTGTTGTTTGTGTTTACATCGGTAATTAAGCGGGACGTGTTGTCCCGAAATTTTTTGAATATACATTATAACTTGGGAAAGGAAGAGAACAATGGGTAAACAAGGAAGGAATCTAGAGGAGTACAAAAATGAAATTTCCTTTACTGCTTTTAGTAGCCGCATCGTTCTCTTTTGCCCAGTGGGGCGGCGGTGGCGGAAAATCGCTAAACGACTATAAAAAAGAATCGGTGTCGGGTAGAGATATCCACGTGTATGCGCCGAGCAATCTTGCACCCAAGAGCCCATTGCTCATTTCGTGCCATGGCATGGACCAAGACCCCAATTACCAGCAGTCCAATACGCATTGGGAAGCGGTTGCCGATACGGCGGGATTTGTCGTCGTGTATCCTAGAGGTGGGACAGGGATGAGTACCTGGGATATCAGCGGTGACAAGGATACAAAATGGGTGGTGCAAATTATTGAACAGATGGTCAAGGAATATGACATTGACCAAAAGCGTGTTTACCTTTCGGGATTCTCGATGGGGGGCATGTTCACTTACCATGCAATGAGCAAGATTGCAGATAAAATAGCGGCCTTTGCTCCGACATCTGGTACAAATGTGATGGGTGCGTCGAAGGCGATGCGTCCTGTGCCTATCATTCACCCGCATGGAACAAGTGACGATGTCTTGAATTACAGCCAGGTTGAAGGCTTTATCAAGAATTACCGTGATCAGTTCCATTGCCCGTCTCAGGCCGAAGTTCAAAATAATTATCCCAATAGTGAAAACAGGGCGACGATGTATACTTGGGGCCCTTGCGATGAAGGCGTTTATATTAAGCACCTCAAACTTGAAGGCCGTGGTCATAGCCCTTCCAAAGCTGATGTTTCTGACATTTGGAATTTCGTGAAGCAGTATTCTTTGGATGGTTCTTCGATTACGCCGCCGATTGAAGTTCCGACGAATAGGGATTCTGTGTTTAACGGCTCTTTCTCGGACTCGCTCAAGCTTGCGGGCTGGACGCTTAACAACCACAGTGGCGAAGGCTCCTTGAAATTAACCGATGGCAAGGCCGAAATCAATGTGACCAAGACGGGTACGAATGCCTATGACATACAAATGATCCAGAACGGTATTCATTACGAAAAGGGTAAAAGCTACAAGGTGACTTTTGATGCCTATGCATCTGCGGCGAGAACGCTCGAAGTGAATATCGAAAAGGATACCGATCCTTGGACGAGTTATTTGGGCGAGGCAAAGACATTTGATCTCGGTACTGATAAAAAGAACTTTGAAATTGTGTTCACGATGAATGAGGCTACGGACGAAAATGGTCGTGTTTCCTTTAATGCCGGGCTTGCTACGGGCAGTGTGTTCATTGATAACGTGGTGCTGAGCAAAGTTGAAGGTACGATTGGTATTGCAAACGATGTGCGTGTGCTTTCGGATGAAAGAACTCTTAGCGTCTACAACATGAAGGGTGGTTTTGTCTGTAAGCTGAAAGGAACTCGTATGGGTGATGTCCAGTCGAAATTGAATTCGATGAAGCTTGAAAAGGGATTGTATGTTGTAAAGGATGGTTCTTTCAACAAGATTTTCTCTGTGAAATAGCAGAAATCGGTTAAAACGTATTATGCGAAGTCCATGGCAATTTTGTTGCTGTGGGCTTTTTTTTTAAATTTCAACTATGTTTTGCTGTAAGAAATTTTCTCGCTTGTTTTTCGCTTTGGTTGTGGCGATGTTTGCGTGCACGTTTTCGGGATGCTATAGCTTTACTGCAAGTACGCTCCCGAGTCACATCAAGACGGTCAATATTCATGAAGTTGATGATAAGACTTTGGACCCGGTGCTTGCGAACAACATCCATACGGCGGTTGTCGATATGTTCAAGCGCAATGCAGGCGGTGTGCGACTTGTGAACGGCGAAGCCAATGCAGATTTTGAAATTACTTTGTTAAGCTATTCGAACAAGCCTGAAAACTACAACAGCAATAGTGACGTTGAAACGTACCGTGTTACGATTCGTGTTGAAGTTAAATTTTACGATAACGTAAAAGAAAGGATCATCTACGAAAGCAAGTCGCTCTCTGCGGATGGTGTCTATGACGTCCAAGCGAACGAGACCGAAGACCGCCATGGTCAGACGCGTGCCGTTGAAAAGCTTCAGGACTTGATTGTCTCGAACGCCCTTGCTAAGTGGTAAAAAAAAGCGACTCGGCAATATCGTAGGAGTACGCATCTTGCCGAGTCTGGGGTTGGTTTGGAGTATCACAAATATGCTTAATTTAAAGCGTTTTGTTAAGCCCTGCTTTGAATAATTCCCCCAAAAATTGCGGAAAATCACATTACTACAGAAAATCCTGTAGTGTCACTGGCTTTTCGTTCAGTAAAGCTTCTGTGAGCGTGCTGCCTTTGTAGGTGAGCTTGAGCGAAAAGAAAGGCTCGCCGCGTTCCAGGAGGGCTAGGAATATCAGGTCGCCGTCCCAGTGGGGGAGTTCCTTCACTTTTTGCTTGTCCACCCATTCCAGTACGCCTTCGTCGCAGTCCTTGATGGAGCCTGTAAATTCGGTTGCCGTAAAGAGGTGCATGAATTCGGTCTGGTCCATGCCGTCGCTGATGAACGTGACGATGCCGCGATACTTGGGGCGGATGAGCGTGAGACCTGTTTCTTCGAGTGCTTCGCGGTGGATGCAATCTTCGGGCGATTCCCATTCTTCGAACTTTCCACCAATGCCGATCCACTTGTCCTTGTTGATGTCGTTTTTCTTTTTGATGCGGTGGAGCAGCAGGTACTTGCCGTCTTGTTCGATGTAGCAAAGGGTTGTGTTTATCATGCGGGAAAATATAGAATTGTTTGCTTTTAAACACATTTTTTAGGGCTTTTTGCAGAAATATTGACAAATTGTGCGAGATAAATGTATAATTATTGTATGATTTACGAAACTTTTGGCTGGTACTATGCAGAATTGGGTTAAAGAAATCGTCGTAGATTCAAAATTTGAAAATGTTAGGACTTTGACTGATTTTGTTGAAAGCTCCTTGGAGCCGCTGAATCCGTCGCCTAAGGCTATCATGCAGATTGGCGTAGCCATTGATGAACTGTTTAGTAACGTTGTTCGCTATTCTGGTTCATCGAATATGAAGCTTATTCTGAATGTCAATGAAGATGTGCTGACTGCAAAGCTGACCTTTATTGATGAGGGGGTGGAATACGATCCGCTGAAGAAGACGGATCCGGACGTTTCACTTTCGGCGGAAGACCGTGAAATTGGCGGGCTCGGAATATTCCTCGTGAAGAAAATCATGGATGGCGTTGAGTACAAACGTGATGGTCAGAAGAATGTTTTAACCGTTGTGAAAAAAATAGGTTAATTTATTGTAGATTTAAAAATACAAAGAGAGGCTGATAATGAAAATCGAAAAAAATGTGGATGGTTCCAATACCTCTTTCGCTTTGGAAGGGCGTCTGGATACGATGACGGCTCCTTTGCTCGAAGCTGAAATTCAGGGCAAATTGGAAGGTGTCACGGACTTGGAATTTGACTTTGCCAAGCTGACGTATATTTCTTCGGCGGGATTGCGCGTGTTGCTTTCTGCCCAGAAGATTATGAACAAGCAAGGCAAGATGACTATCAAGAATGTCTGCGATGAAATCAAGGAAATTTTTGAGGTGACGGGATTCTCGGACATTCTGACTGTCGTGTAGTTTGGTTTAAAAAATTTGTATGGATGAAAAAACGGCACCTGCGCGGTGCCGTTTTTTGTATGCGGGGAATTCCTTTAATTACTTCACACCAATCAGAGACAGGTCTCTGACAGCACCATGTGACGACCGGCGGCTCGATTGCAATTTACACTGCGATACCTCGCCGCCTCTCGCCTCCGACGACTCGTTAATACGAGTCGCCTACGGCTCACGATTATGACCGGTGGCTCGACTGCAATTTACACTGCGATACCTCGCCACCTCTCGCCTTCGACGACTCGTTAATACGAGTCGCCCTACGGCTCACGATTATGACCGGCGACTCGACAGTTATTACTTCACGCCGATGAGGCTGAGGTCGCGGACTGCGCCCTTGTCTGCGCTGGATGCCATAGCAGCGTATGCCTGGAGAGCCTTGGACACGACGCGGTCGCGGTTCTCAGGTTTCCACGCCTTGGCACCGCGAGATTCCATTTCCTGACGGCGTGCGGCGAGTTCTTCGTCGGTGAGTTCCACGTTGATGGTGCGGTTCGGGATGTCGATTTCGATGACGTCGCCCGTGTGCACGAGGCCGATGTTACCCTTGTTGGCGGCTTCCGGAGAGGCGTGGCCGATGGAGAGACCGCTCGTACCGCCGGAGAAGCGACCGTCAGTAAGGAGGGCGCAGGACTTGCCGAGGTGACGGCTCTTGAGGTAAGAGGTCGGGTAGAGCATTTCTTGCATGCCAGGACCACCCTTCGGGCCTTCGTAGCGGATGACGACGACGTCGCCTGCCTTCACCTTGTTGCCGAGAATGCCGTTCACAGCTTCTTCCTGGCTTTCGAATACGATTGCCGGGCCAGTGAACTTCCAGATGGATTCGTCAACGCCTGCGGTCTTCACGATGCAGCCGTCGATAGCGAGGTTACCGTAAAGAACAGCGAGGCCGCCGTCCTTGGTGTAAGCGTGTTCACCATCGCGGATAGCGCCGTTTGCGCGGTCGAGGTCGTGATCCGGGTACATGAAGTTCTGAGAGAAGGCTTCGATGTTGTACTTGCGGCCCGGACCTGCGAGGTAGCGCTGCTTGGCTTCGGCAGTCGGGTTACGCTTGAGGTCGTTCATTTCAAGAGCGTCGCCCATCGTGGCGGCGTGAACAGTCTTTGCGCTCTTGTGGATGAGGCCCATGCGGTCGAGTTCACCGATGATACCCATGATACCGCCTGCACGGTTCACGTTTTCGACGTGGATGTTGTGGACGGTCGGAGCGACCTTGCAGATGCACGGAGTGTTGCGGGAGAGGCGGTCGATGTCCTTCATGGTGAAGTCCACGCCAGCTTCCTGAGCGACGGCGAGCAAGTGGAGCACGGTGTTAGAAGAACCGCCCATGGCGATGTCGAGGCGCATGGCGTTTTCGAAGGCGTCCTTCGTGGCGATGCTGCGCGGGAGGATGCTTTCGTCGTTCAAATCGTAATACTGGTGGCAGAGTTCCACGATGCGCTTACCGGCAGCTTCGAAGAGCTTCTTGCGTTCGGCGTGCGTTGCAACGATGGTGCCGTTGCCCGGGAGGCTAAGGCCGAGAGCTTCGGTAAGGGAGTTCATGGAGTTTGCAGTGAACATGCCGGAGCAGGAACCGCAAGTCGGGCAAGCGTTGGCTTCGATGTCGGCAACTTCTTCATCGCTGATGGTGTTGTCTGCAGAATCGATCATGGCGTCGATCAAGTCGAGAGCGCGGTCCTTGCCGTCCTTCGTTGTGACGTGGCCAGCTTCCATCGGACCACCGGAAACGAAGATTGCCGGGATGTTGAGGCGCATGGCAGCCATGAGCATACCCGGAGTCACCTTGTCGCAGTTGGAGATGCAAACGAGGGCGTCTGCGCGATGGGCGTTTGCCATGTATTCGGTAGCGTCTGCGATGAGGTCGCGGGACGGAAGGCTGTAGAGCATGCCGTCGTGGCCCATGGCGATACCGTCATCGACGGCGATGGTGTTCATTTCCTTGGCGACACCGCCGGCAGCTTCGATCGCGCGTGCGACAACCTGGCCGACATCCTTGAGGTGGACATGACCCGGTACAAACTGGGTGTAGCTGTTCACCACGCAAATGACGGGTTTACCAAAGTCTTCAACCTTGGTTCCTGTTGCGTGCCAAAGGGCACGTGCACCGGCCATTTCGCGGCCTTCCATAGTCTTGAGCGAACGAAGTTTCGGCATAATGATCCTTTTTTGTCTTTAATAATTCTAGTGGCATTATATATGCCACCTTAAATTTCGGTTATAAGTTAGAAAATTAATTCTTGTGATGAAAATGGCGAGGCGCCTAGATTGTAGCAAAGAAGGCGTTGAGGCTAAAGCCACCATGGCTTGTTTGGATGACCTTGGCGGTTGTGGTATGTTCTCTCGAAAGGGCGGGGCATTCGCGCAAAAGGTTTGCGGTGCAGGTGTACTTGGTGCCGTCGCGGGTGTCGTCTTTCGGGGCGAGGATGGCGATTGTGAGCGTTTTGCCCAAATGGTGTAAGTCGCGGGCGAGTTCCGTTAGTTTTTTACCTATTTGCGTGTAAAGCTTAGGAGCGTCAAAATCAAGGCGTTTGCCGTAGGGCGGGTTCAGCACGAGAATGGGCGAGGAGTCGCCGCAGGCATCTGCAATTTCTTTGGCGGTGTAGCTGAAAAAGTCGCGGAGTTGCGGAGTAATTGTGGGCGTATTTTCGTTCGGCGCGATTTGTGCGAGCGGGCTACATTCGATGTTGTGCTTGATGATGTTTACCGCGCGTTCGGAAATGTCGCTCGTGATGATTTTGCTGATTGTCGTGAATGTGTTACAAGACTTTACTGGACCCTTCGACTCGTTGCTCTCGCTCAGGGTGACACATTCCGCCTTTCGACTTCCTGTTTTCGACTTGATAATAAAATTCCACGTGGCTTCTTTGAAGGCGGGTTGGTGCTTTAGTGCAAAATCGCGGCATGTGCCGGGAATGATTTTGTTTGCAATGCAGGCGGCTTCGAGGCTGAACGTTCCGCTACCGGACATTAAATCTAGTAGACAGTAGGAAGTAGACGGTAGGAAGTGGAGTGCTTCGAAGATCATCGCGGAGGCGATGGTTTCTTTGAGCGGAGCGTCGTTCACGAATCGCTCAAAGCCGCGCTTGTAGAGTTCTTCGCCGGCGAGGTCAAGCCAGATGGTGCAGCGGTCGTCAAGAAAGTTGACATAAAGATTTTGTTGAATGCTGCGATTCTCGTTTTGCGACGGGGCGTTGCGGGGTGTCCCCGCAGAGGGGGTAGCGGATGCCGTGTCGGCAGAAGCGAGGGGGACACTTACCCCTTCTATTATTTTATACAAACGTTCGGCGATGGCGTCGCTGTGGTACAGGCGGGAATGCTTGCAAGTAACGTGGATGTTTAATGCGTTATCAGATTTTACTGGACCATTCGTATCACTCAGGGTGACGTTGCTGTAGTCACTCTCGTTTCTCGTCTGTAGGTCGTTGCCCGTTCTCTTGTCAAAATACAGTTCCCATGGGATTTCGGCGGCTTTCTTTTCGAGATCGCGGAAGTTTTCGGCTTTGAAACTGGCGACTTCCATGAGCACGCGGTTTGCAATGCGGCTTACGGCGACGACTTTCCACGCTTCAGTGAGCTTTGAGGTGAATTCGACTTTGCCGTCCCCAGTGGCGTGTGGCTGTTCTGTTGCGCTTTCGCCTAAAATGATTTCTAATTCTCTCGAAAGAGTTTGTTCGAAACCAAGCGGAGAAACGGCTAAAAAGCGGTGCGGTTTTCCGATGATGTGTTTCTTGATGCGTTTTTCGAGAGCGTCACTCATGGACTGCAATATAAAAATTGCTAGGAGTCCAGGTCAACGGCGATCAGGTCCTTGGATGGTACCGTTGGGGCAATCATGGGGAGCTTGCTCAAGTCCAGGTTGATGGCGATGATTTCGCCGGAGAGCGACATGATGGCGCCTGTGGATGTGTTGAACGTGCCGATGACGTTCCCGGAACCGTCGCTGACGGTCATTGTCTTGGGGGCGATGACGTAGTAGTTAGCCCCGAGCTGGTAGAAGTAGCTGGGTTCGCTAACGACGATATTTTGCGGAATTTGGAGGTCTGAAGTCTTGTTTGATGCAGAATCTTGAGTTGCTGCGCTTTCGGAGCAATTCCATGCAGTGGCAAGAATGCCTGCCAATAGTAAGCATCTAAAAACTTGAAACTTCATAATCTTTCCTCGGATTGTAAATCTATATTGACATTTCGTTTTCGTAATAAAAAACAGATTTTCGTAAGTTTTAAATGTTCCCTTTGTGTTCTCGGACACGATTGCCTAGAAGGTGCATTCTTGAACCTCGGTTTTGAGATAATTATTTTTCGTGTTACTATCTTTTAAGTATGATTATGAAAAAGTTTGCGTTGATTTCTGCGATTGGCTTTTTAGCCGCATCTGCTTTTGCCGCACAGGGTGCTCCGATGGGTGCTTCTGTGGATCCGACTCCTGAAGAACAGAAGGCTCTCGATGCCCTGAAGGGCAAGCTCGAAGGGGCTATTGTCTGGTCTACGAGCCGTGCGAATTCTCTCCATGATATTTGGATTATGAATGCTGACGGAACGAATGCCCGTGCGCTGACCAAGAGCAATAATGTAGACTGGTTCCCGCGTGTCGCTCCAGATGGCTCGAAAGTGCTTTTTAACCGTAGCAAGGCTGGCTGGGTTCCTGAAAATGATGCAAATTACCCGGAAAAGTGGGATTTGTGGACTGTCGGTATTGACGGTACGAACGAAACGAAGATTGTCGAAAATGCAACTTGGGGCACTTGGCGCCCGGATGGCAAGTCCATTGTGTTTAGCCGTGCCGGCAAGGTCTTTACGATGGATCTCGTGAGCAAAAAGGAAACGCTTGTGCTTGATGGCGAAAAAGCGTTCAAGAAGGCTGGCGTGATTTTGCAGGAACCGAACATGAGTCCGGATGGCAAGCACCTCGCGATTACGCTTCGCGGTTCGATGCGTGAAACGGGTGTGTGGGATTTGGCAAAGAACGCTTGGACCAAGTCCGGCGACGGTTGCCAGATTGACTGGAATTTCGATGGCTCCAAGCTCTACCGTGTAAACCCCACGGGTAACGGTGGTACGGCTGCTCCGAGTGAAATTTTGTGGTTCACGGCTAAGGACGGCAAACAGGTGGAAAAGGTCGGCTTCTTTGGCATTCCGAAGAATGTGAAGCTGATGGACTTGCCGGGTCGTCGCAGTCATGAATACTTCCCGCGCCTCTCGCCGGATGGCAAGTGGCTTGTGTGGGGTGCAACGGACAAGGGACACGACCACGACTTGTTCGACTACGAACTCTATATTTGGAAGATTGGCGAACCGGTTGAAACGGCAACGCGTATCACGTACAATAGTGGCAACGACCGCTGGCCGGATATCTGGTTTGGCAAGGTCTCGGTGAGCGCTGCTCCGGTTGCTGCAAAGGTTGTTGAAACGGCTGCGAATGCGACGGCTGCTGCCATAGCCGGTGGCGTAAGCGATGCCAAGATGGATGAACTCATCAAGGCTATTGACCGCTTGACCGATGCTGTGAAGGCGCTTGCTCCGAATAAATAGTTGCTTTACCCTTCGGGCTAGTTACTAGTTTAAAGTTATGACAAAAAAAATGCCGCGGCTTGATGCTGCGGCTTTTGCTTTGTGCGCGGTTTTGCAAATGCGTTGAAAAAACGTTGAAAATGCGCGAGGCGTTACTTTGCGTTACTGCGGAGGCAGAATGCCATGATGGCGAATGCGCCTGCGACGTTCATGCTTGCCTTGCGACCAGCCATCGGGATGGTCACTTTCATGGTAGCTTCTGCCATGATTTCTGGGGCGATGCCGAGTTCTTCGTTGCCGAGGACGATGAGCCCTTTTTCGGGCCACTTTACGTTGTTTATGCTCGGGATGTCTTCGCCGGTTTCGAGAGCGATAATCTCGTAGCCGTTTTCCTTGTGCCATTTGATGCAGTCGAATGGGCTGTCCCAGCGCTTGATGGGGATCCATTCCTGGCAACCACGGGCTGCGCTTTTGACGGTCACGTGGTCGGGGCTGCAGCTGTAGCCGCTGAGGTGCACGCCTTCGAGCCCAAAACAGTCGGTGCTGCGGATGATGGAACCTACGTTGAATGCGCTGCGCAAATTGTGCACGAGCACGGCGAATTGGATGGGCTTCTCGTTTGCGACTTCGCGGTCACCCGGTTCCTGTTCCAAGTACACGTCGCGTTCAAAGCCAAGCCCTGCGCGGGTGCGGAACGTCTTGTACAAGTCAATCATTTGCGCTTGGTTTTTGCCTGTCAATCTCTCGGATTCGGGCAGGTGGAGCCATTCGGTGTAGGTCTCGAATTCACGGCGGGCGCGGGGAACATCGTCGCCTAATTGCAAGATGATTACTCGTAAAAGTTCAGCAAGCCTCTTGAATTTTGAGGGCTCTTTCATGGCTAAAAATTTAGGTTCTGTGTACATGTTTTCAATGATAGAAAATTACCCTTTAAACGGCTAAAAAAAGGCTTTTTTACGAGTGTTTTTAGGGATTTTGAAACAGTTTTTCCACCCATTTTTCTAAATTGCATATAAATGGAAAAAATACGGAAAACTAGGGTATTGATCACTAACGACGATGGCGTTGGTAGTGTCAACTTGCATGCTCTCGCTCTTGCATTGAGCGAAGTTTCCGATGTTTATGTTTTTGCACCTGAAGACGAGCAGAGTGGTGTCGGTCACGCCTTTACGATTCGTCGCGGATTGCGTGTTCTGCATGTCGAAACTGTCTCTGGAAACGTGGATTGGCCGTATGAGGTTTTCTCGGTTTCGGGTACTCCTGCGGACTGCGTAAAGTTTGCCATAGGGCATTTTGCCAATTACGGACTTGATGATAACACGATTGTTCCCGAAGGCTTTGATGTGTGTTTTTCGGGAATCAATGTGGGCGAAAATTCCGGTGTGTCGTCGCTTTATTCGGGGACGGTTGCCGGTGCTCGTGAAGCCGCCCTTTGGGGTGTGCCTGCGGTGGCGCTTTCGCTGCGTGGATTGAAAGGCAACCTGTTGCAGGTGGCGATTGATTTTGCACGCAAGATTGTTTCTGAGAACCTGTTCAAGAAAATTTCCAAGGGTGTCTTCTGGAATGTGAATTTCCCGAAAGTCAAGGATGATGAATTCCTTGGATTTAAGGCTTGCACGATGGACCGTGGTATGTTTACCGACCACTACGATCACAAGGATGGCTTGTGGTTTTTGGATGGCGAAAAGCTGTGGTCGATGGCTCCTGATGGTTCGGACGACAACTTGCTAGATAAGGGCTATGCGACAATCACACCGCACCGCATAGACCAGACCGATGAAGAAAGTTTGAAAGTAATAAATGAAATGTTGGAAGGGGGCGGAATGATTTAGGAAAAACTTCCTACTTCCTACTGTCTACTTCCTACTAATTTGAGGTTAACTAATGTCTGAAGAAATGGTACCTGGATCGCAGTTCAAGAGTCTTGTCGAACAAGACATGCAGGACTGCTATCTTCGCTACTCGATGAGCGTTATTGTCGCTCGTGCATTGCCGGATGCGCGCGATGGCTTTAAGCCCGTGCACCGCCGCGTGATGTACAGTATGCACAAGTTGGGCGTGGTTCCGAATAAGGGAACGGTCAAGTCCGCCCGTATCGTGGGTGATGTTATCGGTAAGTACCACCCGCATGGTGACTCTGCTGTTTATGAAACTCTTGCCCGTATGGCGCAGGACTTCTCGCTGCGTTATCCGCTGGTGTTTGGTCAGGGTAACTTCGGTTCTATTGACGGTGACAGCCCGGCTGCCATGCGTTACACCGAAGCTAAGATGAATAACCTCGGCGCTCTCATGCTCGAAGATCTTGAAAAAGAAACTGTCGACATGGGCCCGAACTACGATGAATCGCTCGAAGAACCGCTGGTGCTCCCGTCTGCGCTCCCGAACATGATTGTGAACGGAACGTCGGGTATTGCTGTGGGTATGGCGACGAATATGGCTCCGCACAACTTGCGCGAAGTCGGTGCTGCCATTCATGCCATGGCCGAAAATCCGGACATCACCGGCGAAGAGTTGATGGAATACGTGAAGGGACCGGACTTTCCGACAGGTGCTATTGTCTGTGGCCGTTCTGGCATTCGCGAAGCTTACCTTACGGGGCATGGCCGTGTGCGTGTGCGCGCCCGTACCGAAATTGAAACGGATGCAAAGGGCAAACCGCGCATCATCGTCACCGAAATCCCGTACATGGTGAACAAGGCCGAACTCTGCAAGAAGATTGCAGATCTCGTCCGCGACAAGCGTATCGATGGCATTACGGACATCCGCGATGAATCGAGCCGTGACATCCGCATTGTGATTGAACTCCGCCGTGATGCAGTTGGTGAAGTTGTCTTGAATAACTTGTTCAAGTACACGCAGCTCCAGACGACGTTTAGCATTTATAACTTGGCACTCGTCAATAACCTCCCGAAGCTCCTTACGCTCAAGGATCTTTTGCAGGTCTACATTGACCACCGCCTCGAAGTGATTACGCGTGCAACGCAGTTCGACTTGAAGAAGGCTGCCGCTCGCCTCCACATCATTGAAGGCTTGCGTATTGCAACGCAGAACATCGACGAAGTCGTGAAGATTATTCGCCAGAGCAAGACGACCGAAATTGCAAAGCAGAGCTTGCAGGATCGCTTCTCGCTCGACGAAATCCAGTCTCAGGCCATCGTTGACATGCGCCTTGCCCAGTTGGTCGGCTTGAACATTGAAAAGTTGGAAGCCGAATACAACGAACTCATTGCAACAGTTGCTGACTTGAAGGACATCTTGGAAAAACGCGAACGCCGCATTGCCATCATGCTCGAAAAGCTCGACGCTGTCGTTGACAAGTATGGCGATGAACGCCGTACGACGATTGGCGAAGCTATTGACGATAGCGATGACGAAGACCTCATTGCCGAAGAAGAACAGGTCATCACGCTCAGTAAGGAAGGCTACATCCGTCGTCTCCCGATTGACACGTTCAAGGCTCAGAACCGCGGTGGTAAAGGCATCATCGGTGCAGGCCTCAAGGACGAGGACAACGTGGAACAGATCTTCACGGCTAGCACGCATAGCTACTTGCTCGTGTTCACGAACAAGGGGCGTGTTTACTGGACGAAGGTTTACCGCTTGCCGGAAGGCGCCCGCAATGGTAAGGGCCGCCCGATTGTGAACTTTGTCGCTCTCACGGAAGGCGAAAAGGTGCAGGCGATTGTGCCGGTGCGCAAGTTCGGTGGATACTTCTGCCTCGTGTTTGCAACCAAGAAGGGTATCATCAACAAGATGGACCTCACGCTCTTTAGCCGTCCGCGCAAGGCTGGCGTCAATGCCATTAGCCTCGACGAAGACGATGAACTTGTGAAGGTCCAGCTCGTGGGCATGTCTGCTGAAGAATACGAAGCCAGCAAGAATGCTTCTGACGACGATTCCGCAGAAGCCGTTGAAAACGCCGCTGAAGCTCAGGCTGCCGAAGCCGCTATTGCCGAAGAATCTGAATCTGGCGATGCCGAAGACTTCGCCAACCGTCCGATCCCGAAGGACCTCTTGATGATTGCAACCAAGAACGGTCAGGCCGTCACGTTCCCGATTAGCTGCTTCCGCGCTATGGGTCGTGGCACGCACGGCGTGAAGGGCATTACGCTTGCCGAAGGCGACGAAGTCATTTCGCTCCTGTGGCTCAAGGCCGGCAACAAGATTTTGACCATCACCGAAAAGGGTTATGGCAAGCGTTCTGAACCGGGTTCTTACCGTGTGACCCGCCGTGGTAGCAAGGGTGTCCGCAACTTGAACGTTACAGACAAGATTGGTGCCGCTGTGTTCGTCGAAAGCGTTGCTGACGATTACGATTTGATCATCACAAGTAAGGATGGTCAGGTCATCCGCATCAAGGCTGCCGATATCCGCCTCACGGGCCGCAATGCCCAGGGCGTCAAGGCAATTACGCTGCGCGATGGCGATGTCGTGAAGGATGCAACTGCACTCCCGAGCGTCGAAGATATCGAACAAGATAGCGCCGATGCCAAGGAAACTTTCGACAAGGTTAAGGGCGTTGAAGTCGATGACGATTCCGTTGTCAAGGACGATGCTGAAAAACAGGATATCGGCCCGACGGAAACCGAAGAATAATCGTGTGCCTTGTAACAGTGGAACGTTAGTTCCCAAATAAAATTAAAAGCCTCTTTCTGGAGATCCCGGAAAGAGGCTTTTTTATGTGTAATTTACGTCTTGGGCGATTGTGCCCCTTATGTAAAATTATTGTCGTTGTTTTTTTCAACAACAAACATTTGTTTAATGTCGGTCTTTTTTCATCTGTCACTCATATATTATGTTCAGCATAACTAAAATGTGAGGAGTATCATATGAAAACATTTAGTGTGACCAAGTCTAGCGTTGTTTTCGCAATGGCTTTGGGAATGGCGACGACTGCTTTTGCTCAGGATTTCTGCAGCAACTCGTCGCATTCCGGTCAATCCGTGAAAATTTCTTCGAACCAAGTCGGTAAAATCGGTGATATCGGTTATGAACTTTGGGACGAAAATGGTCATGGCGGTAGCGCTACGTTCTATAGCGACGGTTCCATGGATTGCAGCATCACGGGCGCTAAGGACTATCTCTGCCGTGCTGGTCTTTCCCTTGGCAGTAACAAAACCTATAAGGAACTTGGCGGCGACATGATTGCCGAGTTCAAGCTTGTGAAGAGCCCGGCCCAGAACGTTGGGTACTCTTACATTGGCGTTTACGGCTGGATGGAAGGCGTTTCTGGAACGCCTAGCCAGTTGGTTGAATACTATGTGATTGATAACACTCTTGCCAATGATATGCCTGGTAGCTGGATTGGTAATGAACGAAAGGGAACCATTACGGTTGATGGTGGTACCTATACAGTTTATCGCAACACTCGTACCGGTCCTGCAATTAAATCCTCGGGCAACGTTACGTTCTATCAGTATTTCAGCGTGCGTACCTCGCCTCGCGATTGCGGTACCATCAACATTTCCGAACACATGAGACAGTGGGAAAAGATGGGCATGACGATGGGTAAGCTCTACGAAGCCAAGGTGCTCGGTGAAGCGGGTAACGTCAATGGTGAAGTCCGCAATGGTCGTATGGATTTCCCGCATGCCAAGGTCTATGTGAAAAACGGCTCTGATCCGGCTTCTTCCTCTTCTGTGAAGTCCAGCTCTTCTACAGTAACGCCAAAGTCCAGCTCTTCGAAGGGTAGTGGCGTTGGTCCTGTTGTCAGCACTGAATTCTGCAAGGATGCTCAGCACACTGGCGATAAGAAGACCGAAAACGGCAACAAGGTGGGCTCCATCAACGGAATTGGTTATGAACTTTGGTATGACCGTGCAACGTCCGGTTCGGCAACGTTCTATTCCGATGGCTCTATGTCTTGCTCTTTCCAGAACGCTGGTGACTATCTCTGCCGTTCGGGCCTGTCATTCAATAGCGACAAGACCTACAAGGAACTTGATGGTGATATGCTTGCTGAATACAAGCTCGTGAAGCAGAATGTTAATGGCGCTGACTACTCCTATGTGGGTGTCTATGGCTGGATGGAAGGCGTGCCGGGAACGCAGAGCAAGTTGGTGGAATACTATGTGGTCGATAACTGGTTGAGCCAGTACCGCCCGGGTGACTGGGTTGGCAACAAGAAGTATGGTACATTCACGATTGACGGTGCCGAATACGATGTCTATCGCAACACTCGTACAGGTCCTGCAATCAAGTCTAGTGGCAACGTCGAATTCTACCAGTATTTCAGCGTCCGTAAGCAAGCTCGTGATTGTGGCGTCATCAACATTTCCGCTCACATGAAGAAGTGGGAAGAACTTGGCATGACGATGGGTAAGCTCTACGAAGCCAAGGTGCTCGGCGAAGCGGGCAGCAATGGCGGTGGCGTTTCTGGTACGGCAGACTTCCCGCATGCAAAGGTCTACGTGGCAAAGGATGAACCGGTGTCTAGCTCTTCTGAAGCAAAGGTTGAATCTTCTAGCAGCCAAACGATTGGTCTCATTGCAGCACCGAAGATGGAACTCAAGAGCGGCAACTTCCAGGTGTTCGACATGCAGGGCCGTTTCCTCGGCACTGTGAAGCTCGACGCTATCGCCTCTGCTGCTCAGGTTCTGAAGGCTAACTTCAAGAACTCCGGTATCTACATGGTGAAGCAGGGCAACTTTATGCAGCGCATTGCCGTGAAGTAACAAGTCTCTCCTCCTAAAGACTGTAAAAACGCTCCCCGCCGGGGAGCGTTTTTGCATGTTGTGCAATTCCGCGTGATGCTTGAGTGCGCGCCTCGGAAATGCCGCGAGATTTTTTTGGGGGGAGATGCCGCGCGTCTCACGCACAAAAAAGCGAGTCCCGCAACGGAACTCGCATAAATACTTTGTCTAAAGTCGAAGATTACTTCTTGGACTTTGCACTCTTTTTAGGAGGATGAGCAGAAATCTTCTTCACGCTCTTGTCTTCTTCCTTGGCGGCCTTTTCTGCTTCCTTGAACATGGCTTCGACCTGTTCGAGAGCGCCGTTCGGATCTTCTTCGATGATTTCAGAAGCTTCGTCCACGAGTTCTGCGAATTCGTCGTACCAGTCAGCGAAGATTTCGACTTCGAGGTGGTCTACACCCGGAACCGTCAAGCGCACGCCGCAGCATTCGCCAACGCGGTCGAGGAACTTTGCAATTTCCGGACGGAGGAGGGAAAGGTCAAGACCGTCGAGATCTTCCGGTTCAAGGAATACGCCGTCGACCTTGTCGTCGTCAGCCTTCTTGGACTTCTTCTTGTCGCCCTTCTTGCAGTCGCAGTTGTCACCGCAGCCGCAAGTGCAGCTACCGTCAGCGCCGTTCATGGCGAGGTATTCTTCGTCATCGATGCCGCTGTCGTAGTAGAATTCGTCGTCTTCCAGATAAAGTGTTTCAACGAAGATTCCCTTTGCGCCGAGAGTCTTGGCTGCTGCCAAGAATTCCTTGAGGTCGCCGCCGAAGTAGCGAGTAGCTTCGGCTTCTTCGTTCAGAGTCTGCACCGGAATCGGAAGAAGCTTCTGCTTCTTGATGTGTTCGCAGACCAAGTCGGTAACGGATTTTTCATTCTTAGCCATTGTGATTCTCCTGTTAAAAAGTCTTCCTACTGCCTATTAGGCGTGATACTTCTTCAAGCTCTGGGCCTTCTCGTCGATGAGCTTCATGATGCGAGCAACAGCGTCTGCACCGTTAGCCGTGTCCTTCACGCTTACGAGCGGCTGGAACAACGGGCTGTTGAAGAGCGTTCCGAGAGGAATCGGGTTCTTGCGGCAGAACGTGGCGTCGATATAGTCACGAGCAGCCTTCTGCAAGTTGTGAGCCTTGTCCTTGTCGCCAGCCTGGAATGCCTTGTAGAGGTCAACGAAAGTCTTGCAAGCTTCCGGGATGTTGCCCGTTGCGCTCACGATACCCGTGCCGCCCATTTCAAGGAGGTCAGCAAAGAGACCGTCTTCACCGCTCATCACAGCGAAGTCCTTGCCCTTTGTTTCCTTGATGACGCGCATCGTGTCTTCGTGGAACTTTTCGCCAAAACCAAATTCAACCGCCTGCTTGAGACCGATGATGTTCTTGTCTTCGGCAAGAGCGATCAAAGTGTCCGGATGGACATAGCTGGAGGTTCGGCCCGGAACGTTGTAAATAACGATCTTTGCACCCGTTTCGCTACTGAGCGTCTGGTAGTGCTTGAGGAGTCCTTCCTGCGGCGGATTGTTGTAGTAGCCTGTTACGCAGAGGACTGCCACCGGAGCAATCTTCAAAACGTTTTCGATCATCTCGATAGATTCGCGCGTGCAGTTGGATCCTGCGCCTGCAATCACAGGAACGCGACCGTCAACGTAGTCGAGCGTGAACTTAATGATATCCAAGTGCTGCTGCGGAGAGACCGTTGCACTCTGGCCCGTCGTCACGGCGGGGAGCACACCACTTGCACCAGCTGCAATAACATCGT
>Ga0310695_10003798_pt1 | contig 28937 bp, 17 predicted proteins | sample RumenRJG_04DNA_FD_203882 | JGI IMG/M metagenome (GOLD analysis project Ga0310695, IMG submission 203882) | Bovine rumen microbial communities from Lethbridge, Alberta, Canada - RJG_04 (v2) (version 2) | ecosystem: Host-associated > Mammals > Digestive system > Stomach > Rumen | place: Canada... | reverse complement strand
TGATGAAGTACCTAACGGTCTGGAGCGTCAGGATAATCGACATGATACTCTTCATGTGCTCATCCTGATAGCAAACCTTAACCGTTTCGTCTGCATGAGCTTTACAATGCTCTATGAATCCTTCAATCAGATGCCCGGACTTACTCTTGATAAGTGCTCCAAGTCCAGATGTCTTGATATTCATCGGGTCACCGTCACTAAGCTTGAATATCTTCGTAGTATTTTCCTCCACAGATGTATCTATGAAGTCTGCAGTGGCAGCGAAGTTATTGGTACGGATATAGTAGATGGTTCCGTTACCCCATTTATCATTCAGCGTGATGTGGTTGGGGTTATTCGTGAAGTACAATCTTCCGTCAATATATGCTAATGGGTACAAACCGCTATTGGCAAACGGGTTCTTGATATGCAACACTTCATTGGCCCATCCCTTGATGGAACGCACCATATCACGCACAGGCTCCGTCATCCGATTGTCCGAACACTCAGCCACACAGAACGAGGTCAGTTGACCATGAGGGGCAAAGTGATTCAAGAATTGACCTCTCCAGCAATGGTCTGTTCCCTCATACTCCCAGTGGTCATAGTCATCATCCACAAAGAGAATCGACTCGTTTTGCGAAGTGATGAAGGATCGTTGCATCTTGGCCAGCGACGTTTCCGTTACAGTATCTCCAAATACATTCTTTACTGGATCAGGCAGCACCTTACGGGCTGCTCTTTCTTCCTCAATCCATGCTTTGGCAGCCTGAATATCGATGTGATTCACATAGTGGAGTGTGAACTTGTCGATAAGTGCTTCCTTGTTACCAGATCTTTCAGCTGCCTCGATAATCAATCGAGAACGTTCAATGACTGACTTCAACAAATCCATAGCAGCCAGTTGGTTCGAATAACCTGAGCCGCCAGGATTGGCATCGAATATACAGATATGGCCATTAGGAGTAATGGTGAAGTCAAGGTCTGTACGTTCCACGTTCAGTTCCTCTGCCAATCCACGGGCAAACAAGAGCCCCAGCGTTATCAGCAGGTTCTCTTCCTCATTACGACCATTTATCCAGTCTTTCTTGAAGTGACGAATTCTAATTTCCGTATAATCCGTCTGAATGGTATCGCCGAGCACCACGTTTCTCTTGATATACTCAGGACTGTTGCATCCCATGCAATAGTTGGGCTTGTTGCCCTTCCTGATAAGTGAGAAGTGGTAGTTCGGCTTGTCATCATCCTTCGATGGGATTGGGTTCATCTCTGATGGCAGTTTGTCTGGATCGCTTGACGCTGCTGCTGGCCAGTCTTCCAGAACGGTCTTACCACACTTGGTACAATGACAGTAGCCGAAGCCAGTACCCTCATTGTAATATAGAATTTGACCGTTTCCGCTTTCTCGGCTGCTGCGTGAGTCAAACAAATGTGGCTCAATGCGGTCTTGCTTCCACTCGTCAGCACCGATCAACTGGGCACTGACTCGTGTATATACATTATTATCTAATATACGGCTGGCTGACTCGTTCATGTCTGGGATGAACTCCGCAGGTTGGAGCAGGTCAAGTTCCGTACTTGCGCTAACTTTCCATCGTTCTAAGTTCTCCAGCTCATCCTTCGTGTCAATGACTACCTGTTCTCTGTTGAAGTATAGTTTCTTGAAAGTCACTTCAGGCTTGAAGAAGTTGGTATATCTGATACCTCGAACGATGCGTACTATACCATCGCGGGCTATCGGATTTCCTGGAGCATACTGTGATAGGGCTGTACGCAAAGGGTAGGAGGGGTTCGACACCGTTACCAGTGAATAGGTTGTCTGTGTAGATGAATTGATATCAAACTCAATCACATTTACAGGCATATTAGCATTTGGCGTAAATCGATGCGTAGCCCAATAAGACAGCAATCGTGCGGCCAACGGCTCGATAAATTTCAATTCAAAGAATGCCTGCTGTTTTGGACTCTTAGCATTCTTGTATGGTTCTGCATAGTCCTGTATGCGAAGCTCCAGTTCGGCATAACAGTTCTCGTTCATCTCGCGTGCTTTCGCCACCACATACTGGGGAGGGCGGCTACTGAAGATCGTATCGTGCAATAGTATTCTGAGTTTCCTTCTTAGTTTATCATCCAGAGCCTCACTACATTTGATGTTGAAGGTCTCGTATGGCGTACCTGTCTCATCGCCAAGTCCGTCGATTGGGCTGACTGGCGAATTGTCGGCCTTACGCTTTATCCTCAGATGATTGCTGTTGCCGTCGGGAACAATCTGATAATTGGTGTAGTAACTGATAACCTGTTCATTCACACTACCTCCTGCCATTCCAAATACGCCGAACTCCCTTATCAAGAAGGAATTGATATGTCTCTGAATTACTTGCGAACTGTTCAGGTCAACAGTCGGGGTGCTGGTATTACGTAGGATGACATTCTCCATCGGGTTAAGCAGTGTCCTAATACCCACGGCATCCGAGCCGCATAGGGTCACACAGGCACTACGAACCTGTCCGCGTCGTCCACTACGACCAGCTCTCTGCTTGTAGTTAGATGGCATCGGCGGTACAGAGGTCATCATCACTAGTTCAAGGTCGCCAAGGTCAACACCCATCTCCATAGTGGTAGAACATGCAAGGATATTGATGCAATGGTCTTTGAAATCTTCCTGCACCTGACGGCTTACCATCTTATCGACCTGTGCAGTATGCTCTGCCTGGATGAAGAGATCTGGGAACTGATGAATTTGAAGCAGGCGGTCTGCAAATGTACCATTAGGTCCCCAAAGGTTGTTATCCCATAGCACCTTTCTATTCTCCTTTGCCCAAGCTTCGATGATTTCATCACTGGGATTTGGCGAATCGCTGAAGTTGTGGTATGGGAATGCTGTCCACGTCTCGTGATATTTGCTATTCAAAGGTACTGGCTCACCACCAATAATGTATGGCGAATAGTTATGGAAGGTGATATCCACAGGTCGCAGCCACTCTACATGGTGGTTATCACTTCCTGTATTGGCATCACATAGATAGACATCATCATACAGCTTGAATCCAAGTTTGGCAAGGTTGAGACGGTAAGGCGTAAAATGCACTCCGTCGATAATCTCATCCTTGTCTTTTACATGATGCTTCACTTCTTCATCATAGTGCAAGCCGTGCTCCAATAGCTCGTATTTCAGCGTCAGCTCATTCCACATACAATCAATCACGTCCTGAATATCCTTTTTGTAGCTGTTGATTGCATTGGCTATTGTAATGTGTTTGTCATCAGCAACTAGTTTAGCCACCAAGCGAATTATACGGTTTCTGTTGGCGGTCTTTTCCTTGATAACAGGCTTATGAACCGGACGGCGCATCTCCTTCTTCGTGGCAAATCTGACACTCTGGAAGATATCCATCTCATCTGTCTCATTCATCGTCAGGAATACACATTCACTCTGTCGGGCTGTGTAGTCCAGGAACAGCTGCATAAGTGAGAACCAGTCTTTTTTTGTTATCTGATTCTCAGGTGACAGTTTACCGTTGAATACCTCTACGGCATCTGGCAACTTCTCTGTCAATACTGGTTGCAAGGCGGCATAGTAAGAAGTAAACAGGCCCATCGTCTCAGGACTGGCACCCGACAGTGTTCTGTGCGATAGGTAATCAACCATTATGGCCAGTATGTACTTCCGCTTTGTCTCTGGCTTGATGTTGCCATCTTCATCCAGTTCAGGACTCAACTCAGAACGTTCAGCGAATTGCTGACAGAAGGTATCTGCCAGTCGGTCGTTGAGTAGTACATCTAGAATATCCTGCCACGTCAAGAAGTTGTTGGGCTTCAGTTCTGCTAAGATTTGGTTGATGGCATCTTGATCATTACCCTCCAGAATCTCCAGTTTATCGTCTGCTGCACGTCTTTCAGCTCGTGAAGTAGCCGTATTGAATACTCCTTCATAGTATTTCTTGGCTTCTTCCAGAGTCATATTTCCTGCTGTGGCCATGCGACACAGCTCATGGAAGATGGTTCCGTAAACCCATAAACGTTCTTCCTCCAAATTCTGCTTGATGGTAGAACGGGCAGCCATCTGACGGCTATCCACAAAACTGATATACTGTTGGCCTTTATGCAGCGAAATCTTCTTTTCATCCTTTGGCTTTGCCTCCGTCATTAAATCCAACGTTGATGGGGCAATCAATCTCGAAACGAAGTCAGGGGCAATCCTGAACTTCTGCAGTTTCTTAGAGTCCTCTTCATCGCCAGGTATCTGGTCTGGGTTGTCTTCATCTGGTTTTGACTGCTTGGTAAGCTTTGTGCCACAATATGGGCATTGGCACTGGGTGTTGGCCACCACATGCCATCCTGGTTCTACGGGGGTGCTGGCTGTGACGTTCAGCATCCTATTACCTTTTATTATATAAGGTGCATTGTTATCGAACTCCGTATCATCCCTGTTCGATGTGCCGAAGATGTAATAGGTCTTGCCTGTGCTCTCCGTTACGTCTAGGTCGAACATGTCGCTGTCATCCATTGTGATAGGCTGATAGGCTATACCACCGTCATCTAGTTTTACTTCCTCGGCTATGGCCACATACTCGCCACAATGCTTACAACGGCTCATTTCCAGTAGTGGGGCAGTGGTCTCGCCCTCGTTAGGCATATTCTCCGTGTAAATCTTGAAACTACCGTCCTCCTTGTAATGAGGGTCTGAAATATCGACGAATAGTCCGTGGTTAGGCACACGATAGAAGTAGTGAACCTTCACACGCAGGTCTTCCAAGCCCTGTTCCTCTGCCGTCTGACACATCGCATCCAACCTGTCAAGTTTCTGCTCAATGGTGTCGCCTTCTGTAATCAGCTCGTCCAATCGCAGATAACCGTCTTTGTTCTCATTGATTAAACGCAACCAATAGTCCTTGTCGGCTTCTGGCAGCACATCTATTCCCTTACGCTTACCATCCACGTAGCGTACCTGATTCACCTGTAAACCTGTTATGTCTGCAATGAAATGCCTCAGTTCCTCTTTTGCTTTCTCATCGCCACTCTTACCGATAGTTGCTGATGATGTGGCAAAACGAACATCATCTGTTGTTACACCGTATGCCATCAGCACACGCCTAATCAACATGGCTATTTCAGCGGCTCCGGCTCCTGTGTAAGTATGGGTTTCGTCGAGGGCAATCCAACGGAGTGTTTTCTTTTCTTCTTTGATTAGGTTCCTGTCTTTCTCTCGAAGCAGGATATACTCCAGCATCGTGGGATTAGTCAACAGAATATTGGCAGGATGTTGGCGCAATTCCTCACGGGTGGCTATGACATGAGGATATTTCTCCTCAATCACATTGCCTTGTTCATCACGGGTGATACCTTTAATTGCATCCACCTTTCTAAGAACCTTCTTATAGTTGGCATCTTCTGGCGAAGGAATGAACTGAGGCATGTCTCCGTTATAGACGGCAAACTTCAACTCAGTACCAGCCAGAAGCTTCTCCATACGGGCCTTCTGGTCTTCCATCAGCGCATTCAGAGGATAGAGGAAGATGGCTTGCACTTCTTCTGCCACATAGTTGTCTATCAAATCCTGTACCAAAGGCAACATGAAACACTCTGTCTTACCAGAACCTGTACCTGTTGTTACCACGATACTCATGTTCTTGCCATCAGGTGACTTCTCCTTCAGTAGTGTCTTCCAGCATTGATACTGGTGTTCATAAGGCAGATAAGTTTCTCCTGGAGGCAGTGTTTTCTTCCACAGCATGCCCAGCATTTCCTCTGCTTCGGCAGCATGTTCAGGATAGACGCTCTTATAGTTGTTCATGCATTGTACCAGAGGAATGGCATCTTTGGGTGCAAATATCTCAGGTATAATCTTAGTCAACTGACTGATGTAAGCCTTCTGACTCTCGTTTCTTGCTTCACCACACCACATTGCCGACAGCGTTTTCTCTACTGCCGTCCTGTTCTTTCGGTATAGCTCTGCAAATCTAAACTTCTGCTTCATATCGTGGATGTTTATATTTCTTCTTTAGTTATAACCTTACTCATCTCGATGAACTTGAATCTACAGTCATCGTAATGCTTCAGGAATTCTCTCATCTCCAAAATGCCCAATGCATCGGGATCGTCAAGTATCAATTTCACTGCTTTCTCTGCCACATCGGCTAAATTGGGATGGGCATTGAACGTCCAGTATCTTTTCAGGAAGTCCTTTAGTTGGGCCTGTTCCCTTTCGTCGCTGCATTTTGGAGTCTTGGAAAAGAAGTCCGTGACGTATTTCTTCAGCTCTTCCAACTCCTCGTCAGTAGCAGCACAGGCTTCAATGCTGGCTTTCCAAGATGCTCTTGGCAGCAGCATCCAATCGAAGTGAAACTGCATGGCAAACCTGTAGAGGTTATCGATGTCTCCCCCTGTCAGCTGATAATTCCTCTTTTTCATCAATGGCAGGAATATCTCTTGTATCTGCGTCTGACTGGCAATGACTTTGATTAGCGGACTAAACAGGAAGAAATAGGTCTTATGTGCGGCCACAGTCTCAAAGCAATACAGCGCATCAACGGCTACCACATCTTTCTTTCCTCCCCATCCGCTTTTTTTCTTGATCGTTGGCATAGAGTAGTCGCGAGGCGAATCTTTCTCTATCAGACTCTGGAACACGATTCCTTCTCCTGTCAGTTCATTGGCACTCTCTACTGGCCTTGGGTCACTCTTATAATCCCAGGCATAGAGTTCCGACTGCTCATCCAGCGGTCTCGTCATATATATCTTCAGGTAGTCGAGCGGAATCTCCGGCGTTAGTTCTTTTGCCGCATGTTCCTCTGTGTACATACCTGAATTCAAACTTGTCTGGTTAAAGGTAGGGAAATTATAATAGACTGTACTGCGACTTTTCACCTGATACTCCTTCACACCATTTTCAGAGAAGTCGCGTACAGAGAATTGTTCGCAGTCAATCAGTGGGATATGAATATCTTCGTCCTTCTGGTAGTATTTGATAACCTTGCTTTCTTCCTCTCCAGTCTTTTGCTGTGATAGTTCGCGAACGATGACTGGACGATAGACATCCACCAGAATCCTGGCAGCATCAGTTCCAATCTTCAGTTGCTTGGTATCACTCAACTCTTCGCCTGTCAACAATCGCTTGATGTCATCTTGTATGTCTTCCACACCATTGAGGGCTGTGCAGATACGCATCTTTTCAAAGTCTCTCCAGATGGGCTGATGGCTGGCATCAGCAGGTACAAAAGGTACGTAATAGACCTTGGGCTTAAACACGATACCCTTCACGGTGACACGCAGACGGATAGCTCCTTGTTGTGGCTCTTCCTTATCCCAGTCGATATAGCGACCGTCTTTCTGCCATTCCAAATCATAGTCAGTTACAGGTTCACCTTCCTTTGCCTGACTGGTGGGGAAGTGGCGTACTTCGAGTCCGCTTCTGCCAAAGAGGACAGCCATCTGAGGATCATCCTGATACTCTTCTTCATCATCGTCAGGGTCAATATACTGATAGAGCACATATAGGTTCTCGTTATACTTGATGGTCTTCAGATATTTCTTAGTCACTACCTGATACAGACCATTGCGGTTGAAGAACGGTGGTGTTACCTCACGTCCATTGCTGTCGGCAATCACGACCTTGTCGTTGATGGGACACCAGCAATAGTCTTCGCTCATCTGTTCGCCGTTGCGGTAATGAGCATATTCCACAGGCAGGTCTTTATACTCTTCTGTCAAATGATAGGCTGACGAGAAAATAACGATAGTGGCTGCCTGAGAGTTCCTGCGGCTGGTAAACTTATGCGGATTCTTGCTTACGCCATAGATCTGCATATAGTCTTTCACCTCCAGTTCCTGAACAACGTGGCAACAGTCATCGTACTTCATCACGATTTCCACCTTGTTGAATCGCTGCACGGGCACATTCGTATAGGTATTCTCATCTTCCTGCTTGACTGACAGGAATCCTGTCCGTTCATTGCCTGTATTTACATACTTGAACAGCGGCTCTTCGTTCACGCTTTCTTTCTGAACATAGTGGCCACCATTCTTGAATCGCAGGTAGAACTGTATTCTGCCCACTTCCTCTGGGTGCTCAATGCCCCATTCAGGCTGACGCAGACGGTCATAGCCTATGTATTGCTTTTTGCCGCCACCAATCTCTTCCGGCTTCAGCTTCACTCGCAGATGTCTTACCATCTGGTTCCTGCTGGCCGTATAGTTGATAATCCACTCAAAGTCGAACTTATGCTTCTTGGCTATCAGGTCGGCTTCCTCAATCTTACGAATAAGCTGGGGGATATACGTATCTTCATTCTTAATGTCCGACGGTGCAAACGGCAGGTTCCTGCGGCCTCGCTCATCTTTCTCCAGAATACACTTCAGGTATTCATACAGGCTGTGCTGACGTGCTATCGACTCTTGGAAGGCTACGGCACGGTTTCTGTCCTTGAAGTCATCGAGGTCAATTTCCTCACCGTGGAATATCTTACAAAGACGTGATAACAAATTGTCATTTTGGTCTCGCTTCAGTTCTGCCTGAACAGCCAGACCTCCCAAAACCTGTAGCGACTCCTGCCAACGGTAGGAGGTCTTGTCAGGGTTCTTCGATGCATTATAGACAAAGGTGTTCTTGTCTATTCCGGCCAGCTCATAAAGGCGTTTCAATTCCTCTGTTGTCAACGCAAGAATCTTGTTCTCGTCCATCGTGTCCGCACCCTTATAGTAGCGTTTGTACCACTCTGCGAGGTACATCACTACAATAACGGCAAATTCCTCCGACAGCAGGTGATCGTGTTTTCCTGCGTGGGAGGAGATGCTTTCGTTGATGGCCGATTCCAGGACGTAGAACTCTTCCTGCGACAGTCGGAGTTCCCAAACGTAAGGTCGCCCGTGGAGTATTCCCTGACGGAGTTGTTCTACTCTCGTCGTCAGGCATTGGCCCAGTCTTATGTCTTCTTGCGTCGTCTGCATTGTCAGTCGTTATCGTATTTAATACCTTTATATATTCTCTGCAAGTCTTCTAACGAAATACATGTCCCTTGACCTTTTGCAGCTCTATGAATCATAGAATGGCAGTTGCTACACAATGGAACAAGGTCTGTGATAGCATCTACCGGATGCTCTCCCTCTGTTTGAGAGAACGGGAACCTGTGGTGTATCTCGATATAGTCCTCGCCTATCTTTCCATAAGCTTTTTCAAAGTCAAAACCGCAACATTCACAAACTAAACGCCCTTTATGAAGCATTCTAAAATGTGCTTTGCAAGCGTCTCTCAGATGCTGGTTGCGAAGACGGATTTCCTTGGGTTGCTGCATGGCGGCTTCACCTTCCAGAAATATCGTGGTGAATCTGGTAGCCCTTTCTTCTGGATCGTCATGAACACCATGGAAATCTTCATCCTCTTCGTCTTCTGGTTTTTGCTCTCCAGGCACTTGCAGCGGTGTGGCTTCGTTGTGCAATGACTTCACAAACAGACGATACCATTTCAGCACCTCCGTATAGCGAGGTTCTTCACGACGGTCTAAGTTCTTCAGCACGTTGTGAGCCTTTATCTTCTTGCGAAGTGCCTCAATCTCGTTTTCATCCTGAAGCTCGTAGATGCTGCTGAAGCCTGTGCCGAAGTATTCGCCAAGCGTAAAGGGCAACACATCTTCTGCCGTCTGGATAACGGCATTCACTTCCTCGCTTTCACCATCGAAACGATCCATCAGATAGTTGTAGAACAGCTGATGAAGGTGTCCGTCTGTATAGGTTGCCTGTAGTGTCATTGCTTCTGTTTTTTAGTTATTACTATTTCAACAACATTGGATATGCCAACTGGTGCATGCAGGTGGCAGCCATCGGGCAGTCAGCATACTTGCAGACGGCATAGTCTATAGGAAGGAACGTATAAGTCTTCTTCGTCATATTATTCCATTGGCTTGATTAGTGATTCAATATACTTTATTTCATCATCACTTAGCTCATACTTCTTGTATAAATCCTCATCTGTCCACGGACGGGAAAAATCTTGTATAGGTACATGGACAAAACTTTGCTTGTTAATAGCTTGTGAAGAAGTCACTAGCGACATTAAGAACCTTACGAACTTAGTTTTAATATAAGAGTAAACGTTATTAATGCTTTTTTCGTCATTCTGAACATTAATCACAATATATGATTCCGTGCAAATGTATGATGGAGGTAATATTTCTGTTCTAGACAAAATTCTCTTCATTCCATCCTTGTCTGCTTGTCCCGCATGTTCCTGTGTTCGAATAGATGTCATTAGTTTCCACTTATCTATCCATTCTATGCCTGAAGGAACATTTTCACGCTTAAATGGACCAGTTCCACCAGAACTGATAAGGGTTAACTCACCAAAATCATCTGGTCTAGCATATGTCCTTAATCCAAAAGGCTTCTGTGAACTAGCAGTTTCAGACATAAAATGCTTTTCTTTATTCTGAACTTTCTTCAAAATGCTTACACCTTCATAGTATCTGATGTATGTGTCAAATTCATCAAGTACTCTGTCATGAGTGGAAACCATCTTGTTAATATGTGTAGTAACAGAACAAAGTCCGTCATATTCTTTGTTCCATAAGAAGTAACATATACCTCCTGCCACATCAACAGTATTAAATATTTCTGATGAATCTAGATAGTCAAACAAACGCTGAATATGTCTATCAGAAAGCATTGATGCTCTAAATTCATCCAGATTTCTTCCTCCATTATACCATTTTGCTGGCATAATCATAGATAAATAATTTGGCTCTAACTGTCTACCTGCATCAACAAACTTGTTATAAACAGGAACCGCTCCAGTTTGCGTACCACCGTCCATAATCTGGTATGGAGGATTACCAACAATTGCTTTAAATTTCATATTATTTATATTTTCATTTTCATTTTTGGGGATAGAGTTATATACATGCCAGAAGTCAATTCCTTTCACTATGTCTTTATGGAAGAGGGCGGGTTTGGCACGTAATACAGTAATTAAATCACATGGTGTAGTAGTCTTACCATTAAGTTTATAGGTATTTCCTACTCTAGTTACATTATCCCCATCTCTTTTAATGATATTACTATTAATTAAATCGTTAATTTCAACTTCCTTTTCATAACATTTCACGTTCATACGGATGTCCTTACGAAAACCAGCCAATGTACGCTTTGTAATACTAACAGCCATTTTTGTACGGCATATTACAAAGATATTGTCTTGAAGCACATCGCGCCAAATGATTAAATCATCACTTGCTTGTTTCTCATATTCAACAGCGTCTTTATTTTTGCCACGTTCCCCAGTAAGATCCAGTCTTCTCCATTCTGGTTCTTTGGATGTCTTGAAAAGAGAGTATGCCATATAGAGGGGATAGAGGCCAGTCTTCGAGTTGATTTCTAGAATACGAGCATTGTAGTCACCAAAAATTTCTTTTGTAACACTACCTCTATCTACAAATCTTGCCATACGAATATTCTCTCCGTACTGGTTCTCTTCTGTATATTCAGCATCGAATTGTTCATTGAAGAAACACCAGCCGCCAATACAGTCGCTCAATTGCATATTAACCACACGCCATGGAGTCAACACGGTTTCTTTGTCTGGATTGTGGAAGTAAGAGAAAATAGTGGCAATCTTGGCGATACGGTCTTCTGTGTTCAGATTATCGGCCTCTTTTACCATCTGACGAATACGCTTTGCAGCTCCTGTAAAGATACTGCGGTCGAAACATTCTTTAAGAATGTTGAATGTCTCTTTGGTGAAGCCTCTTGGCATGAACTCATCCCATGATGCTTGGTCAACGATTTCTTCGCTGGCGAAATTATCGATAGTAATCTCTTCACCATCTTCATCGTTAATCTCTGCACCATAAACCAACAAAGGAATACGGATGGCTACACCACGAAGAACGGACATTCGGGCACGTTTCTCTTTGTTCTCCTGTTCACGTTTCTTCTTGGCTTCATCAGTATCTTTATTGGGATCTGTCCATTGTTTCCATAGGACAGGTTGAGAGAAATCAGACCATTGACCATCTGCCAGACGGCTATTAGAAACAAAGAGGTAGGGGAACATCTGGCTTGGAGCACACATTTTGTCATCCCATCCTTCATCGTCGGTAGTAGGACAGCCATTGTCATCGCTCTCTGCCGACATACGGGGACGAGGTGGGACAATGTTCTCAGGTGTGAGGTAGTAGATATATTTCATCTGAACAGCTCCCTCAGTATTGCCCAAGCCATTGTTGTTGATATTGATCTTTTCAGGCTTCCATCCACTCGGCATACTGCCCAGCAGGTCGTGAACATCACCCAAGGCTTTCTCCTGTTCAGGAGTCAGGTTGAGCAGCTGATCTGGATTATAGATGGAGTTGTCGGCATAGCCACTACGAACAGCTCGCTCGATATATACATTCGACAGTTTCTCGAAGATCTGGTTGGCTGAAAAGTGTTTGCCCATCTCACCCTCATCCATTGAAAGAACGGGGCAGAGCTTGATGAAGGCTTCGAGATGTTGTTCCTCTTCCTTCTGCTTGCGCTTCATTTGCTTCTTTCCAGCTCCCATTGAATCAACAGCCATTTTCGCTGTTTCAGCTACAGCAGTCAGGGCACGGTCAGGAGCAAAGTCGAACACATAACAATCGGACTTCTGACGACCATTCAGCACAGCATGAGTCTGAACACGGAAGATGGTTTGCATATAGCTGGAGGCAGGTGTATTCTCTGAGCCTTTCATGCAGAGAACAGCCGTCCATTCTGGTACGGAAACACCAGTGGTAAGCTTGCCGCAAGAAAGCGTAATGGTATATTCGTACTTCTTGATGGCATCCTGAACCTCCTTTAGAGCACTACCATCCTTATCTTCAATGTTACCATCGCCAGCCACATTGACTATATGGAACATATCGTTCTCTTCGCCGAATACCTCGTGTTCCTTCAGCAGCTCATAGAGTGCAGCGGCCTCTTTCACACCAGGCAGTAGCCAGAATGTATGACGGAAATGTTCACGGAACTCATCGGTAGAGAATGGATATTGGCTGGTGGCGGACTCTTCTACCAGTTTGTCGAGGAAACGTCGGACGGCTCCCTCGTAGATGAACTTATCGACTTTGATCTCTGCTTTCTTGGCCTGAAGCTCAGTACGCTTCAACGGATTCGTCTCGTTGTCAATCTGCTTCTGCAGATAGTCCTTGTCTTCCTCCGTCCACACACGGAAGAACTCATGGAACTTGAAGACCTCGTTGTTCTCGATGGCCTGGTCACGAATCATCTTAGGCAGCGTGAAGGTGAGAATCTGCATACGTGGAAGGTCTGCATAAGGATTAGGATCGCCAAAGTGCTGGTCATCCCATTCCTGCTTTGCACGTTGCTCCATCACATAGTCCCAAGTGTAAATCTCGCCTTCGTCGTATTTGTCGAGCAAATTAAAGGGAGTGCCTGAGAGCGACAGGATGCGTGTCTCCTCTTTCTTAAGCTTAGCCATCACACGCACACCGGCAGCAGCCTCGATACCCTCATGGGCTTCATCAACCATCACAAAGTCCCAATTATACTCCATGATAGCCTTCTTCAACGGGTCGAAGTTGCGCTCCTTACCACCAACAAACTGTGAGAGACGCAGATACTGCATGGAAACGAAGAACACCAGACGCTTAGTTCCTGCATCGACTGCCTTGGTCAGCGTATAAAAGTTTCCACCCTCTGAATCGTTATCACTCATTCGAGTAGCATAGTTATAAAGGTTCTTCTGGTCGCCGAAGATCTTGTCAAAGTCTTCGTGCCAGCCTTTATCCACTACAGGACGGTGGGTGATAATCAGCGTTGATTTGTAATCCATCTCCTTGGCAACCTCCAATCCACTCAGCGTCTTGCCGAAACGCATCTTGGCATTCCATAGGAACGCCTTGCCATTAGGTTTCTTGAAGTGAGCAACAGTTTCCTGAATGGCCTTGTCCTGCTCAGGACGGAACTTAATAGCTCCATATCCGGCTCCCTGGCCATTCTTGATTTTTTTGATGGCCTCCTGAATTTCAAAGAGCGATACTGCAAACCAGATGTCAACATCCTCTCCCTTCAGTTTGTTTAGTGAAATAGAGGGAATGCCCATCTTTGTCAAGGTACGATATACATCATCAGCCTTATAGCATTTGGTATTCTGATTGTAGGTCGTACACTCAACATACTCTACATGATAGGTTACGCCTTTCATGTAAGAGCGTTTGTCAAGTTCCTCGCGGACAGCCTTACTAAGCACTTGCTTGCTAGGATTGTCTGCCACTTCGTTGTCAACAAAGACTTCGCCAACCTTCAAAAGGTTCTGATGCTTTCTGTCGCCTATACTGAGAACGTACAGAAGTCTCGATTGGGTGATAGTATATTTTATATTCATATCTGTGTGGATATATGATTGTTCTGGATCATTCGTCCTCTTCGTCCTCCTGCTCAGTTCTATTCTGACTGTGGAGGAGCGTCTGGAACTCTATCTTCTGCCAAGGCTGAGAGTCAGGGTCTTCACCCGGCTTGAACTGGTAGCCTTCTGGCTTCTTCTTCAAAGTCCAGTCGCGAATAAGGCAGTGAACGCCAATGTGTCCGAAGGTGTCACCATTCTTGCAGGCTGTACACTCAATCTTTGTGGTCTCGCCAAAGAGATTCGTTTGAAACTGTTTGTCGCAGGTGTCAGGCACAACCATCTTGATGCCGTCCATCTGCCAGAGATTCCACGAAATGATACGCGCAATGCCGACGATAGAGGATTTCTTAAGAGTCTCATTGGGGAACCTGTCCTTATAATACTCTATGAAAGTGTAGAGAAGGGCTTCACGAGCTAAAAGCAGGTTATCACCCTGCCACTCGTAGCCGTAGGTGCTCATGTAGGCTTTTCGTGCCCAATTGAGCCAGTCTTTTGTATCTGTAGTATTTTCGCTAACCACACGGAGCTTTCGGTCAAGCAGACCTATACGGTTGTGGAGTGGGATAGACTCACCTGTAGTGGTGTCGTACCGACTAACCAGATAAGGTGCCTCACCACAGGTAATCTCTAGACGGTTCTCGCTGACATACTTCTTCCACGTCTTTCGCTTGTCGCCTTCAGGGAACTCGATATTCCCTTCGGTGGGAATCCAAGTGTGAGTACCGTCCTCATTGACCACTTCACGGTTGAACACATCCTTGTGTCCAAACCATGCTTCATCAATCAGGTTGTTCTGTGCATTACAAACCCACGAAGGAGTAAACACCTCGGCTTTGTCCTTCGTGCGGTCAATTTGTAACTGCTTGTCCTTCAGAACACGGGGCATAATGACACGACCATTCTGGCCAATAATCTTCTCAGGCATAATCTGATCATCGTAGCGGTAGCCATCCTTGGCATCACCTTCACGCTGGTCATCATAGTCGTTGGTAGCCCAGAAGATGTTGACAAACTTTGTTTGGTCATTCGCCTCTGCTCTGGCTCTAGCAGACATGGTGTGGTCAATCAGCAATTTGTTAAGCACATCAGGCTCGTAATCCCAGATGTCCTGCTCTGAGATGTCCACATCGCTGATGTGCTCGAATATGCGATATTGTTCTTTATCTAATGCCATTCTTATTATTTTTTCTTTCTTCGACTTTCTTTTCGTAGTTGTACTTGGCAATTTCTATTGCTTTTCTTACTGTCTCAGGATCATCAATAGCATTCAATACTTTACCCCAGCATAACACATGGAGCATTTCGTATATAAGTGTTCGTAGTAAGTAGGGAGTCTTGCCACTTGCAACGTCAGAATCAATTTTAGTTCGATGTGAACCTGGATTTGTAATATCTACTAAAGAGTGAATACACCGTTGTACATGAACAGGAATGATTTCTTCCATGTACCTTTGTCCAAGTACATAGCTGCAAGCTCCGAGATTTGACCCGTCATGTTTTACAGAACAAAAACCACGAACATACAGTTTATCCATAACATCGCTCATAATCTTACGAATGTCATTCAGGACTGAGTTGTTCTGCCAATCTTCTTTTTCTAAAACTTTCAGTATGCGTAGAAGGTCATGTTTTGACTCTGGCCAAGCGTCAAAGACAGTTTGATGCTTATGAATGATTTGAGTCTCTTCCTGCTGGTCGGCAGCGGAGATAATATCTTCTATCAGTTGATCGTCATCATCACCCTTCGAATAATACTTGTCAACCATATTCTCAAACATTTCATTTGAAATCAAATCTGGTTGTCCTGTAAAGACAAACATGGGAACATAGCGGCGAGGCTTTAATTCGTTAATACGATCACGGCAATAACGTAAGCCACTCAGATTTGGCACCTCATTAAGAGATTCCATAAGAACTTTTGCGTCAAGAACAACGGCTGACCATTCTTCGAGATGCTTTTCAAACGTTTTCATACCTTCTTTTGCAAAGCGACATTTGGTAATCTCAAAACCATTAATCACTTCACAACGTTCCATCAACTCACTCAGGAGTTCATACTGGTCGTCTATCCAGAGTATTTTGTATTTATTCATTAGCGTTATATTTTGGGAACATTACTCGTATTGTGGTGGTATTCTGCATTCTGTTACAGAAAACATCATAATCACCATTATAATGACGAGTTATTGATTTAACACGATAACCGCCAAGCCCTGAACCTTGTGACTTGGCACCTTTCTCACCTTTAAGCCCATAACGGAACTTGTCCATGCCTTGCGGCATAGGATTGCCATTATTCTTGAAGTCTATGGTGAAGACATCCTTGTTGGCATTGTAAGACAAAGTAATCAGAACTTTATAATCCTTATCTTCGCCTGTGAATGCATGACTGACTGCGTTCTCTATTATGGTAGTTGCCAAAGTAGAGAAATCAACCTTACTTATAAAGATCTCTGGAGTATCAACCTTTGCCTCTTTGAGAGCTATCATATCGACCTCCAATGCAACAGAATAGTTGGAGAAAGTGCCTGTTAACTCATTAAGTATTTCTAGTGGGTTAAAGACTTCTGGTGTGCCGTAGATATCCTCTTCCGTAAGGCGATTAAGATGGAGACGAAGTTCAGACACAGCATTTGAGATACCTGTCAGTTTCTGGCGTATTGCAGAAACCACGTCATCATTTCCTTCAATTTTATCCAAATAGAAGGTTATCAACTTTGCCTGACTATCAAGCTGAGAAAGGAAAGGCTTCATGTCATGCTTACGCATACGCACTTCCATCATATACTCCTGCTTCATGGAGTCAATAGCTTTGTCCAAGCCTTCTTTTCTCGCCTTTTCAACAGCAGCATTTAGCTTTGCATCTTCATATATACGTCTCTGTTCATCCAAAGACAGAGGAATAAGAAGAACTGGGTTGATGCCTTTACCACCCGACCAGCGTTTAATACCATTTCGTCTCAACTCTCCATTAGATTCTTTATCAATCTGAGCAAGAAGGAGTCTTAGGTAATTAATATCTATCAAATCAGGATTGATTCGATATGCATAACAGCTTTTAGGGACACATACATCCCTAAACAGAGTAAAATCAAACTCATGATAATAAGTCTTCAGTTCGTTCTCGTCATATTGTACGACAAAAGGCGAACCTTTATACACGTCATATTCATACTTATCATCATCTTCTTTATCATCCTCCAGGCCTACAAGTTGTCTTATTTTATTTTTTTGTATGTAAGGCTCACCTGGTTTAGAGGGCTGTACATATTTCTCAAACGGATTAGATACAAGGTATTCTTCTCTAATAATATTTCCAGAGTGTAACATCATACTATCTTCTTCCAATGGCTCAAGAAGTTCACTAAGCAATACTTTACGATAGCCAGCAGGAACCTGCTTTACATGGTTCATATAGTTAGGAACATACCACTCATATTCTCTTTCTTTGATATCGGTCACAGAGATCTCATTGATAAACCTTTTGTCATTCTTATCAATAGCCTCTTTTACCTGCTTGATGTCTATGATATCTTTCTCTTCATCCAAATACTCATCTACTTCATCTTTGTCTATGATAAATGAAGATAAATCCACAAAGGTAATATGATCATCCTGATTACGTCCTGTCTTTAAATAAATTATTGTAGCTGCAATGCTGGTTTTATTAAACACATTTGCAGGTAACAGGACAACAGTGTCAAGTAAATTAGCTTCTGTTATATCATGACGAAGTTTTGCCATCTTTCCATTTGAAGTAAGGACACTTGCTGGCAACAATAAGAGAGCTCTACGATTTTCTATATTCATAGAGCCTAGAACCTTCTCTAAAGAGAAAGAACTAATAGATTCTGTTTCGCCATCAGAAGTAACCACCTCTCTTCCAAATTCAGGAGTTACCATGATGAAATCACAATCTGAGGCATCCCAATTACTAACGCAATCTGCATATTCTATATGCTCGGTATCCAAACCTATCACTCCTGCCCACAACATAGTTGCATACATGTAGTACTTGTTAGTGGCTTGAGCATGATATTTGCCATTAGCATAGAACAAGTTTGTTCCTGTACGCATAAAAGGATCATACACGTCTATCGTGTCATCATCCTTAATCATATCGATAATATCATCAACTTCAGTAGGGATTTGTAATGATGAAGTCCAGTGATCATCAATGAAAGCGCCAATCATTACTCGACGAAGGCAAGCAATATAAAATTCCTCTTTTACACAGTATTTAAGAAATACAACAGAGTTTATAACATTAACATCTTTCTTACAACTATTGCGAAGATACGCTATCATTCTCTCACACAGTTTCCCTATATTAGAATTTGGAAAGTTAAATACAAGAGAGATTTTGGTATATTTCTCATATCCCTTTTCGTCGAAAAGAACAGGAACTGGTATCTCCTTTTTACTTGGACGATCAAAATATGTCATATCGTCCTCTGTTGGTTCAATCCACGATGTCTTTATGCATTCTTCACGAGTTGATGTAAACATAGCACCGTCAACATCATCTTCATTATGAAGAAAGATATTAATGGCACCGGCTTTCTGTAAATAGACAAGAGATCCGCTGATAAGGTCGTTAAAATAGTCAACATCCTTATCTTCGGGCTGTAGTTCGATGCCATTTTCTTCAATCTCATTTGTAATATAATCCATGAGACTTTCATAACGCCACAGCATCTCGTCTTTTGTCAATTCCATCATCATCTAAACTCAAATAAGTGAAACAATCAAATAACGGGTGCAAAAGTACTGCTATTCTGTGCAGTCTTTCTTCCCAGATGTATAATTCTTCAATGTTTCTGCAATTTTTTCTTCGATCTGTTGCCTTAACCAGAGTGGTTGGAGCACTTCTACCTGTGGCCCATAGGAGAATATCTGGGCTTCAAGCTCCTTGTTGGGACGTACGGTAATCTGAAGGGTATGCTCCTCCTCACTCAGAACTTCCTGAGAAGGATGGATAGGCTTCGAAACGATATAGGGGAATCGGGCAGGGTCGAACCTCAGAACAACCGGCTCTGCGACAGGATGCTCTTTGGGAACGGTTACGCCTACGATGTCTTTAAAATATTCAGAGAAGTCAATCTCTGTATTGGGAATGAATGACACATTGGCTCGTGAGAACTTAACAATGCGGTCAAGAGCCTTATTGGTCAGGCGGTTCCCTTTTTCTGTTTCCTCCAGGCCCAACAGGAACCAACGGTTGTTGAACTGTTTGATGTGGTAGGGGTGTACAATGGTGTTATGTTCAATGCCATAATATGAAACGTAGAGAATGCGGAGTGGCTGGTGGTGAATTGCAGAATCAATCAATTCGTCTAAGAACTCTAATCCCTTCAGTTGCTCGTTCTGCTCGAATGATACAACATTCTCTGTTTTACCTTTTACACCAAAGCGATACTCTAGATTGGAAATAACCTCTTCCAACCAAGCGTTCTTTGAACCGTCACGGAAACGGGCAAGCATATCGATGGTTGAACGAAGAGTGCTTACTTCCTCAGCCGAAAGCTCATTATTGAAGATGGAGTAGTTCCTGTCCTCATAGCGGTAGTAGCACTTTTTCCCATCATACTGATAGGCTTTGATGGGGGCATCATAAGTAACGCGGTCTCGCATATACTTGATGTCATCGCGTATCTGACGGATGCTGACCTCTGTTCCATAAAGGTCGTAGAGAGCTTCATTGACCTTATCCAGAAGGTCTTCAATCTCGTACTTCCTATGGAAATCGCTAAAGCAGCGGTCGAGAATCTGGTAGCGCAATAGGGCGTTCTTGTTTACAGGCATAGTCTCTTAGCTTAATTCATTTAGGAATTGGAATCTGTACGCACAAGGTCGTTAATCTCGCATTTCAGGCAGCGAGCAATTTCAATCAGGTTCTCCAAGCTTGGTTGGGAAGTGTTTGTCACCCATTTGGAAATGGTGGCAGGGTCTTTACCCAATTGTTTGGCAAGATCCTTGTTTGTCATCATCCGCTCTGCGAGCATTACCTTGATCCTGTTAATAGGCTTATTCTCCATTGTACCTTATATATTATTGGTAAATACTATCTGCAAAGATAGTGAATTTTTTGCAAAAACCTCGAATAACTCGCAAAAAATACAACTATTTTATAAAAAAATAGATGAATTAGCCAATTTTCTAATCGTTTTTATGTAATTTTGCACCTAAAGCGAAACATTCCAGTTATTTACTACTTTCAATAAAATAAAAATCATCTGTGCAGATAGATTGCACTCTTGGATTATAATTTTGCCACGATATTTGTGATATTAATTAAAACCCGATAATATGAAGCATCCAACAAGAGAAGAGCTGATAGAACAGCTAAAGGCACTCGCCAATGATGAGACAGAAGTTCCCATGAGCATGGGAGCGATGTGCTATTCTCCAGCACCTCCTGAGCCAGTCAAGGCCAAATGTGATTCATGCGGCAAGCAAATTCAGGAAATGTCTTGGAGAAAAGTCGATAGGCATATACTCAATAAGAAGATCAAAACCATAGAAAACCTTGGTTTTGAAGCTAAGATAGAGCAACTATGCTCTGATTGTGTGGCAAAACTTGGACTCAAAGACGAGGAAGGTGATGCCTTTTGGGACGGTGAGATGTATTATGTGTTCTATTTCAAAACGAAGGAACAGGAGAACTATCATCTTGCAGTCTCAAACGATGAGGATGACTATAATGCAGTTATTGCTTTCCTGAAGAACGAAAAGACATATACGGATTACTTCGATAATACGCACGTAATAAAAGAAGAGCTGGCTCTAATCCAACGAATGACAGGTATTTCAATTTGATAAGATGCATATTATCAGCCTCCCCAAATCGGTTGCTCTGGAACTGACATACAACTGTAACCATCGTTGTAAATTCTGTTCCTGTCCCTGGTATGCTCCTAATACGGCATATCAGAAGGGAAAGGAGTTGACAGTAGCCGAATGGAAGGTGGCCATTGACATGCTCTATGACAAGGGCGTAGAGTCATTTTCAATCTCTGGCGGTGAGGTGCTATTGAAGGAAGGTTTTGAAGATATTCTGAGATTCATCAGGAAAGAAGGTCAACAAAGGGGACTCAATCATCCTATAGTCCTTATATCAAATGGGCTTGCAATGAGAGAAGAGTACATGCTTTTATTTAAAGAGCTGAATGTACATCTTAGCATGAGCCTTCCTGGATATGAAACATTCCAGGATCATACTGGATTTGATAATGCAGAAGGTGTCCTGCATTGGTTTGAGGTGGCAAAGAGCTACGGGATAGAAGCAACTTTGAATGTAACTGTTACGAAAAAGAACTATCATGAGCTGTTTGAGACTATTTCGCAGGGATTAATTCATGGTGCTCACGACATCCTCCTGAACAGGTTCCTGCCCGGTGGCCGTGGACTGCAATACATGGATGAACTGAGCCTAACTGCTGAACAAATTAATGGAATGCTTGATACAGCAGAGGAAGTCTTGACATATGCAAATCGATATGGTAACGTAGGCACTGAAATCCCCATCTGTGCCATAAAGGATGTGGAAAAGTACAAGAGAATACACGTCGGCTACCAATGTGCTGCTGCCAAGGGCTTCTTTGTTATTGATCCGTCAGGGAAGATTCGTACATGTAATCATTCGCCCAAAGTCGTAGGACATATCTTTGAGAAACCAATGATTTCAGATGCTGAATATTGGAATATGTTCGCAACCAGTGATTATATGCCAAAATCTTGTTCAGGATGTAAACTGTCAAAATTGTGTGATTGTGGCTGTCGTGAAGTGGCTAATATCCTTCATGGAAGCCCGAAAGAAAAAGATACTAGCGTTATTGCATAAAAATTATGAGTAAAAACAACTATACAGAGGAGGAACATTATTGGATGACTGATGGAAATACTGGAACTCTGCCTAATCGTATCACTCCATCGATGATTAATGTACTGGAGCCGAATGAGATATTTGTGTTCGGTAGCAACATCCAAGGGATGCACATGGGAGGTGCTGCCAGAGTCGCATACAGCAAGTTCGGTGCAGAGTGGGGGAATGGTGAAGGGCTTCAGGGCCAGTCGTATGCTTTGCCAACGATGGAAGGTATCGAGAGTACGACAGAAGCAGCTCGTCACTTCACCACTTGTGCCAAGAATCATCCTGAACTGAAATTCTTCGTGACTCCCGTAGGATGCGGCATTGCAGGATATGTCCCAGAGGATATTGCTCCAATGTTCAAGGATGCTGCAGAACTTGAAAATGTCTATCTTCCAGTGAGTTTCTGGAAAGTCTTAATGGGTATAGATAAGGCATGAAGACGTATTTGGAGATACAGGTTCCGCTAAGATACAATGCGTCTTGGTTTCAGGAACTGAGAATTGCCTGCCGAAATATTGATGTAAGATGGCAAATGGCCTACTATCATATTACAATGGCCTTTGTTGATGAAACGCCTGAAGATGTTGATCTTCGTCCCCTGCTGGAGAAACATCTGAATACGTTTCCAGCCCCGACACTGACTTTTGATAAGTTGGATGTCTTTACAGCAATGTCTGGAATGCATATTATCAACTTGACGGCTACCGATGCACCTCAGTCCTTTCTTTCTTTGATAGAGAATCTCCGCTCAGACATGAAGGCTGCTGGTTGTGTGATGGACTCTTGGTTTCGGTTACATGTGACATTGGGCAGGGTAAAAGAGGCAAACATCCAGTTATCGGCTATTCAAGAATTGACAGATTCCGTTTCCTTACCGGCTTTTTCCTTAACCTTGGAAGATGTTGACTATAGAATATTCAGGGGGAAAACAATATTTGAAACAAGATTGAATAGAATTTAAGGTTAACAACATGAAAGGAATATGTCCTATTACATTAACTGAGAGTGAGATTCGTGATTCTCACATTTTCCCTAAGTTTATGTATGAATACCTAAACGCTCATGGGGGAAACAGAAACTTTATTGATTTCACAAATCCCAAAAGAATAAGTCAAAATGGAACAAAAATAAAAATGTTGGGAGCAGAAACTGAAGAATCTTTCAGTAAAAGCGAAAAATGGTTTGCCGAGAAAATATTTGTTCCTTATAATACGCATCGGTTGTTAAACAATGAAATTGAATATGGTAAAGAGTTATATTACTATATAGTGTCTCAACTATGGAGATTGCTTCATTATAATGAGATAATCTCAAGCAGAGATAACCATCCATTATTCAATCCGGATTATGAAGAACTTAATGAATTGTGTTCAAAAGCAAAAGAAGAATGGAGGATATTTCTTAATAATGGAAATATGCCACAACAATTTTGCAATTTCTACCTAATGCCGCTATATTCATTTCTTTCAATTATACCCAGTAGATATTTTGAAATTGAATTCTACATTAGGAGATTTTTTGATAGTAATATCTTTTGTAGTGAAACTGGAGATAGAGTTATGTATTGTAAGTTGCCAAATATGATTATTTGGGGACTACTCTCTGACTGTGAGCCTCATTGGTGCTATGGAAGGAATATTAATGTAGATGGTGGATTTTTAAATATGGAATTTGATCAATTCGATGACGAAATCATGGAATACATATTTCACAGAATTGGTGTCTGTTCACAAATAATGAGAGAGGATGCACATAATTTCTCAGAACAGCATGTAAAAAGATTGCATGAAAAGATGAGAAAATCTCCAAACTTAAAAAACAGTGAGTTAGGCGAAATCCTTTCTTTACGAAAGATGCCTACCGTGGAACGTCCAGACGAAGATACAATAATTTTACGGATAGATTAATTATCTGATTCATTCTAATTCAATGAAATCTGTAAACGTGTAGGTGAATAATTATGTTTTTCTGCCCCAAAAATACAAGAATAGATTATAATCTTGCTTGCCTGCTTTCAAATTAGCTTCTTTTTTATGCTAAATTCGTTAAATCACGCATAATTCCGCTAAATTTTGAGTACTTTTGCAAGCCGAATTCACATAGTACATAACAATTAGAGAAAATACAGATGAAACAAGAATATGCAAGGGTATCAATGGAAATGCCCGAAAATGAAAACAAGAAAACTCTCCGTCAGGAGCTGACATACGAGATAGAGAACGATGACATCCAGGATGAATACACTGTGAAATTCTAATCGTGCAGCAATGACGGAAGACGAAAGCAAGAAGATAAAGGTAGAACTTGACCATGAGCAGAAGGTGATATACCTTGGCTGCTGGTTCTACGACCTCAAAGGAGTCCTTATAGCTGAAGCAACAGAAGAGGATAAAAAGAAATACTACTGCGGTAAGTTTATGACTTACCCTATAGTCGATGATGACTGGCAAGTTCGTGATGACGAGTGCATCAGTGCAGGTATTGGGTCATTTGTTGTTGGCAAGAAAGGGGAAACAATACCCTTGATCAAGCTTCAGGAAGTACTTGACAACAACGCAGAAGAACGCAGCGGTGACTATTCTGACATTCTCACTGATGCAGAACGTCATGGATTAACCATTTCCAACCGCATGGAGGATAATCCACAGGAGGAATTGCCTGAGACGATTACGCTTGAAATAGACAAAATCAGGAAAACCGACGTGTACAGGATAGATTCTGACTGGAAGGGATATTATATTCCTCGAAGGTTCTGCCATGTTGGAAAAGATGGCCAGTTGTATCAGCACATAGGCGAGAAGGAGCATGAGACAAATAGCCAATATGCAAGGATCGTCAAACAAATTGCAGATGATGTCAATAGTATCTCCTGGTTCTTCAATAAGCATCATCTGAAGGTTCGATGCCAAAATATCAGGTCAAATGACGATTCCCAAACCAACAACGACCATCGCATACCTGATGACTGGCATATATCCGTTAAGACACTGGAGGATGATATAAACAGCGAAATACAAAGTTTGAAGGAAGAATATCCTGATGACTATTATCGTAATAAACGCCCTATCCAATAAGTATGTCAGAGGTTAAACAGGAAAAAATGGAGAACTACCTTCAGCTGGCTCGTGAAGCAGTCCAGCAGAAGGATTTTGATACTGCCACTGACCATCTTATTTCGGCTCTTCAGCTGGATAAGAGCAACAGTGATGCTTATGGCATCATGGGCGACATGGCACTATCTAAGAAGGACTACGATGTAGCCGAGGGTTACTATTTCCGTCAGCTTGAACTTGCCCCCCAGAGCTATGAAGCCCACAAGAACTTAGGACGATTGTATTTGGAGCGTTCGGAATACGAGAGTGCCATCAGTGAATTTAAGACGGCCATGCAACAGGATAAAGAGCACAGTCAGGGCGACCCTTATCTGTATCTGGCATCTATCTATTTCTGCCTCGGACAATATGAAGAGTCATACGAATGGCTTTATCGGCTCTCCTTTGAGGTTCAGAAACAAATGACCCAGTCCGACATGGATTTCTTCAACAAGGCATATTATGGTATCTCCAGCACTATCAACGATAACCAGTCCATCAACGACTTGGACAGCCTGATACAGCAGATAGAAGCCAAATACAATGTCAGTATCACGACGCATCTTGTCGTTAATCCTGACGCTCCGCTGATGCCGTTCCGCAAAACTGACGAACATAGCTATGAGATAGACTACGATCTCGACTCCAACGACAAGTTCTATGAGGTTCTGACTTCATTGATACTATTGGACAACAGCCTCGGTGGTGAGCAATTTGACTTCCATCATTTTGTGATGCCCACAGACGAAGGAAAGGAGGAGTTCGCTACTATGACCAGGAACACGATGGTTGCTGACTCAACACTCTCCATGGCTGATTTGCTAAACTATATGGTAGTGGACTTACGGACTTCCCTGATTCGTATATACACCGATGAGGTGATTCAAAACACGCCTGAGTACAGCAAATACCGCCCCTTACAATGGCTTGGAATGGGAAATGCCATTGGCCAGTCATACAACTATATCAGGAAACTTGAAAAGATTCATGCCCCCCAGCTTGTCATCTACCTCCACAAGGTGCTGCTCTACATGAAATCCGGCCCGCTCTTTGATTATTTCAGAGCCAGCGACAGAAGGATTGATTTCCAGTCAGAACTAAATGAACACAAGTTGGGACGCACCATCTATTGTGAGCATAAGGACATGAAGGATTCTGCGAAGCGCAGGGACTGGTCAGCATTCTACAGAACATTCGTCAATCAGGTTTGTCCTGTACTCCGCTATTACGTGAAGCTTGACAAGATCTCGTAAGATTGTTATCACTTTACCTTGAACTTGTTGATTTCATCAATCATCTTCTTGATGTCAAGATTGACGTTGACAAAGTTCTGGTAAAGGATCCGCTCTTTAGCATCCTTTGACGGGAACTGGTAGAACTTGGGAAGAGGCACGTATTCGGACTCTTCCTGCTGTATCTCCTTCATGTCAAAGTCCGTCTTGCAGTAGAACTTGGATGTCTGGAACTCCTCAGACTCCTGAATGTTCATGGTTCCACCGTGGCCAGTCTTAGTCTTTACGAAGTCACGAGCCACCTGACCGCATATCCAGCCAGTAGGCATATCACTGATTTTAGAGGCAGGAACAAGGCTGTCCATATTCTCATTGAGGTTGATAGAGGTTTTGTCACGGTCTATCGTCACCCCTTTCTTCAGCTGAACCACTTTTCCGAAGATGTCATTACTGAGCCATTCCAGCGTCTCTTTTGCTCTGGCAGAGCCGGAAACGACGTTACCTACAGTCGTGATAATCTTCTGCATACCCGTCTTACCGTAGTCTGCCTCCAGCTGTGGCAGTTCCTGAAAGCCCAAGGCAACGCTCACTTTGTTGCTTCGGGCTGTGCCAATCAATCGGTCAATCTTATGGAAATACAGGGTGGGAAGCTCATCAACGATAATGCTTACGGGAATATTCTTTCCTTGGCCGGTATTGACACGGGTGACAAGTCGGTTCAGAATCAGGGCGTTCAGAGCACCAATGATGCTTTCCATTTCGGGGTCATTGGCTATCAGCAGGTAGCTTGGATTCGCAGGATCACTGACTTTCAGATCGAAATCATCACCGTCTTTATGGAAAATCCAGTAGGATTCCTTGGTGGCAAGTCGTGAGGTATAGACACGAAGCGTACCTATCATACCTTCCAATTGTTCCATCGCCTTATTCTTCATGGCAGTCTGGAACGGGCCGAGTAGGGGAGCAACCTCATTATCAGTTTCAAGAACCTCAAAGATGGTCTGGTAGTCGAGATTGAGGAATGACAGGATATGTGGCATATCCGAGTATTTGCCAAGCCAATAGGCTGGCTCGACCTCTTCGCCCATTTTGTTGAACACCCTGCCTGTAGGCTTTGGCCTGTGAGTCTTCGGCTCTTCTGTCATTTCGGCTATCAGCGGATGGCCGTCCTTGTCATAAGGCACTCTTTTGTAGTTCACAAAGAAGTAGATACAGGCAGCAAGGAAGTTCACGGCTGATGTCTGGAAGAATTGGTCACTGCCGCCACCACCTTCTTTCTTGCCTTTCTGCAAGGACTCCAGCAAGGTTTCTGCCGTTTCACTGGCTGCTGCAAGGTTGCCGATATACTTCTGCTGGATAGGATTAACCCGACGTGAATACTCCACATCGACGAAGTTGATGATGTTGAACTTGCAGCCCTTGGGCAGTTTCCCTTCTTTCTGGTTCTTTTTATAGTGGTAGTATAGCTTGGTGGCCAGTGTCGGGAACTTGTAATCGTAAACGACCATTGCAAAGCCTTTGGCAGAGTGCTGACGGATAAACGGCTCGATGATAGAGAATGTCTTACCTGAACCAGGCGTACCTACAACCCAAGTGCCTCTGAATGGATTCACAATGTTCACCCATCCCTTACGGAACTTACCCTTATAGTAGTAGCGCATGGGGATATTCACACTATACTTGTTGTCCTGCCGCTCCTGGCACTGTTCAAAAGACTCGTTTTCAAAGTTGAAACGGTCTTTCAGAAGACCTTCCTTCAGGAACTTTGAGATATTATCGAGAGCGACATGGATAAGGATGGTTCCGATTATGGAAGCAACCATGTAAAACCAGATGTTCAATGGTAGGGAATAAAAACGAGAGTCTATCCGATGGCCGAAGAGCCACACGGACAGGACTGTGATGAAGATTCCGCAGACGAGAGGATAGAACACCTGCTTACGGGCATCGAACTCCAAATGCTTCTTATTTCTGGTACCAATACAGGTGACACAAATGACAAGAATCGTGGCTACTTTACTCCATATCAGATTACCGTCATTATAGATGAACCACCGCTTGATACGGTCGTGGATGTCACAGAGAATACCTCCCCAATAGTCAAGAAGTTCCGGGTGGATGGCATACTCAAAGAACTCTATGACAAGGGATAAATAGATGACAGCCCTGAAGATTTTATAGGCGGTTTGAAGCTCTTTTGTCTCTTCCATTTCGACTTAAAGTAATTATTTCTTCTAATTGTATAACGTAATGATTGGACGTGCTTTATGCGCTTGGTCTTTTGGCGTTTCTTGAAGTGCTCCACTACCTAATGAGAATAGCCAGGCTTTGACGGTTTCCTGTCCTTCCACCTCTGTTGAAGTCCAGTACCAGCATTCGTCTGG
>Ga0310695_10003797_pt1 | contig 28939 bp, 33 predicted proteins | sample RumenRJG_04DNA_FD_203882 | JGI IMG/M metagenome (GOLD analysis project Ga0310695, IMG submission 203882) | Bovine rumen microbial communities from Lethbridge, Alberta, Canada - RJG_04 (v2) (version 2) | ecosystem: Host-associated > Mammals > Digestive system > Stomach > Rumen | place: Canada... | reverse complement strand
GCCGCGACGACCGCCGAGATTGCGCGGCTTGTCGAAGAGGGCGCGAGCCGGGACGGGCGCGTTTGGAACGACAATGTTCGGCATGAGGAGCGGGAACGGCGGCGATACAAGCTGCGTGACGGAACGACGATAGCCAGTGAATCGTCGCCTATTCGTTTCGGCACGAATACGGTCTGCGTGGCGGTTGCCAGCCATAATGGGGAGGACTGCATACAGATTGCCGATTCGGTGTTCAAGGCAACGGCCATATTTGGACGCCACAGCGCTGGCCACGGGTGGATCATGCCGTGTGCGGCGTCGTTTGGGAGCGGAGAGGACGAGCGTCTGGTGGTCGTGAAGGCTCCGCGAACATACCACAACTGGTCGCAGGTCTATGTCTTTGACCAAAGCTTCAAGTGCGTGTGGGAGAGCGATGAGATCGAGGATCGGAGAGGATGGCGGGCCGTCATGTCGCCATCGCATCCCGATTCCGTGTTTCTCTACAACAAACACATCGCTTGCTATCAGCTCGTACGCCACGAGACTCCCAGCGTTGTGAAAGGCGAGGTGAAAGGAGACGTGAGATGAAATTAATCAAATGTATTTTTGTGTTATTCTGTTTCTGTGTTTGTCTCGTCTGCGTGAGTTCGATGGTTGCCGAGAAGGTGACCGTAAAGGTTTTTGACTATATTCTTACTCCGTATAACTCCTTTGTGCGCGCCATGATTGGTGGTCAGGAACAGATGGGCAATATTCTGCTGGGTCTTGGCCTAATGTTTGTGGGCGTCTTCGTCTATTGCGCAGTGTTGGTGATTGTAATGCAATTGTTCATGGTATTGTTCAAGGCTTTGTTGTCGTTGTGGAGAAAGCATAATTCTGTCAACGAAATTCCATCCGCAAGGAGCAACCCATGAAACCATTCGCACGAATGATACTCGCCTTATCCCTCGCGCTCGCGGCGGGGTGTGTGAGCGCTTTGAAGGTTGACAATGCGCCAGTGGCGGCGCTGGACCTGAACCGCTATCTCGGCGAGTGGTACGAGATCGCCCGATTCGATCACAGCTTCGAGCGCGGCGTGGAGCGGGCGAAGGCCAACTATACGCAGAATGCGGACGGCACGATCAAGGTCGTGAACTCCGGAATCAAGGACAGCAAGCCGAAGACGGCGATCGGGAAAGGCAAGACGACAGACACGCCCGGACTCCTGCGCGTCTCGTTCTTCGGCCCGTTCTACGCCGACTACCGCGTGATGCTGATCGACAAGGACTACTCCCACGCCCTCGTCGGCAGCGGCAGCGCGGATTATCTCTGGATTCTCTCGCGGACGTCTGGACTGTCTGAAACCGCGAAGTCCGAACTTCTCTACGAAGCGCGACGGCGTGGTTACGTCACCGATAAACTGATTTGGGTAAAGCAGAAATGAGCGTGCAACATGAGTGTCGTGATTTCATTCTTGACTTCATTGTTGTTTATTGCATGTCTGATTTACGTGCCGATATGCGCTATCGTGGCGTTGGCGCGTAGCCTTGCTGATCCAGGCGACGGCAAAATTGCGAGAGGGGAGGAGTGGGTAGGCAAACTGTTCTCGTGGCGTTGTCTCCTCTGGGCTGTGTATGCACTTTTCATTCTGTTTTGCATGGGTAGTGCGGACTGCCATCCCGTTCATGACGGGATGACTGAAGCTGAAAGCAAGATTCTCTGTTGGAAGGCGTTGCTGTCTGGACCTTATGCGGGACAGCTCCTGCCTTGTGTTCCGGAGCGGGTTTCGAGATTCAGCGCAGCCTATGTTGTCATTCCTATGCTCTTTCTGCTGTCCGCCGCTGTGCTGGCGGCATTCAGGAAGTGGAGACTTGCGCTGTATGGCCTTGCTGTCTTCGTTTTGTTCTGGTTCTTGATGGCGTCGGGTTATTTATGGTATTGGAAATAAAATGAGTTCTTGTGTATGCGCAGATTGACGGCAGAGGACTATGCGGTTGACGCGGTGACGATGGCAAAGGCGCTTGTCGGCGCGTGGCTGTGCCGTCGGCTCGACGGCGGTACTGTCGTTCGGCGGCGCATCACCGAAACTGAGGCGTACTGCGGCGAGGAGGACACCGCCTGCCATGCGCACAAGGGGCGGACGGCGCGGACGGACGTGATGTACTCGCCTGGCGGCTGCGCCTACATCTACCTCTGCTACGGGATGCACGAAATGCTGAACGTCGTGACGGGGCCGGAAGGGCGTCCCGAGGCGGTGCTCATACGCGGCATTGAAGGCGCGGAAGGTCCCGGGCGGTTGACGAAGTTTCTCAAGATCGACCGCTCGCTCAACCGCGAAGACCTTGTTCGCTCCAATCGCCTCTGGCTTGAAAGCGACGGCGCGCGCGTCAAGTTCACCTCCGCCCCGCGCATCGGCATCGCCTACGCCTCCAAGCGCGACCAGAAGCGCAAGTGGCGCTTTACTTGCAAGACGATAGCCCACCCTGCGGCGGCAAGCGAAAGATAAAGAAACATACAAAGACTGTATGGCGGTGGTCTATATCCAAATGGCATAGCGATGACCGTCCAAATTACATAGTGTTGTTTGTCAAAATGACATATCGCTTTCTCCGCAATAAAATTTCCAGTGCCGCAGTTGCCTTCTAGGGAGCAATTATGGTAAAATAATGCGCAGACAACAAGGAAACAACATGAAGAGGTCCGTACATAACGGCAAGCGCGACGCGCAGTAAATCCGATATTGGCAAGTTGATGCACGATTTCCTGTGTCGCAATGCGGCGGAGATGTATTTCGATATTCTCAAGAGGCAAGTTAGTCAATTCAAAAATTCAGAAGAAGGGAGGCACGCTATGTGCGAAGCAGTAGAAAGAATCGCGGCGCGTCGTGAGGCACGTGGCGAGGCGCGTGGTAAGCGCGAAGGCAAGCTCGAAGGCAAGCGCGAGAATATGCTCGCGACGGCGAGGCGATTGCTCGCCAACGGGAAACTCATGTTGAAAGAGATCGCTGAATGTACAGGCCTTTCGCTCGCCCAGGTCAAGAAGCTCCAGCCGTCGGTGTAGAGTGTAAAGTGTGAGAAAGACACCGGCATAAACCACACAAGGAGCCTGAAGTAATGAAGTTATCGAAGAAGAACGCGGCCCGGCAACGGGTCCTGCAAAAGGCCATCGCGTCTGGCAAAACGCTTGGCGGACTGCTCGTCGGCCTTGCAGCTACCGTTACGGGCTGTGGGCGACATTCCCCCGCAAGCACAATGGGTAGGTTTCCAGATCCGCATTATCAAGAGAATGCCACAAATGAGAATGCCGAAGTGCTTGTCACTGAAGGTGAAATCCCGGAACAGAAATCGCCGACGCCAAACGCCGTTCAAGAGCAGCAGCGCGAAGGAGTTATTAGAGGCCTGATTACACCGATGAAGCAGACCAATAGTGTAAACGAGGTAAAGGATAGACAAGTTTTTGGCGGTGATATCTGACTATGGCATATCCACGCCATGCAACGTTGGAACTGACGGCGAAGTGCAACTTCCGCTGTTCGTACTGCTATTGCGTATGGCATGAATATCCCGCGCTCGCGAAGCCTGAACTGGATGCGGACGGTTGGAAGGCTATTCTGGACAAATGCGCGGCGGATGGCGTCAATGATATTCTTTTCACTGGCGGCGAGGCGTTGCTGCGGGATGATCTCTTTACGATCCTCAACTATGCGCGTCGCGTTTTGCCGCAAGCGCGTCTCTCGCTTTTCACGAACGCCAGCCGCCTCGACGAAAAGTTGATAAGGCGATTCAAGCGGATGGGCGTCCATCTCGCGACATCGCTCCAGGGGCTTGTCACCTACGGCGCGATGACGGGGACGCGCAGAAGCTACAAGAGACTGCTCGCCGTCGTCGCAAGGGCGTCCGAGCTGAAGTGGCCGCTGGCGGTCTCGATGACGGTCACGAAGGCGAACCTTGACGAAGCGTCGGACATGTTCGTTGCGGCGGCGCTTTCGGGTGCAAGCACGATTCAGGTGGGGCCCGTGATTCTGGGCGGACGCGCCGCGTCGCACCCGGAACTGATGATTTCCCGCGAGGAGTGGGAAGAAGTGAAGCGGCGCATCCGCGCGCTGCCGGACGCGCATGTTCCCTACACGTTCTGCGACGAGTTCATCTGCGCCTGCCGCGCCGATACGCCCAAGCGTCTGCTCGACAAGTGGGGCGCCCCGAACCGCAAGCCGTGTCCGGCGGGCAAGACCTTCGGCGTCATCGGCCCCAACGGTCTCTACCGCACCTGCCTCCACTCTCTGCCAAAGGGGTTCTGTCGGTGAAGAGACGAGTGTTGTTTGCGCGGAACGCGCCCAGCGGCGGTCGGGAAATTATGGTATAATATCTTCCGTCCCGTGGGAAAGGTGTCTTGCGGGGTAGTTGATACGGGGAATGACCCGATAGTGACAGAATGGCAAACAAGGAGGAAACGATGAAGAATATGATAGTTGTACTTGGCGTGATTGGATTTGCGCTTGCGGTGGTGTCCACGCCGTCGTATGGTGCGCCGACGCCGGAGAATACGCCCGACTACTTCGTCGAGTGGGTACAGCCGAACGGTGCGCTTTACGTTGATACGGGCATCACTGGCAAGTGCGGAACCAAGGCGGAGATCGGGTTCAGCAACGCCAACAGCGGCACTTATCCGTGCCTGCTCGGTTCGTTCCGTAAAGACGCGACGGAAAAGCGTTTTCACCTGCTGGGTTTCTGGAGGGAGTCCGTCAGGTTCCAGTACGGAACGAAATTCAAGGAGGACAGTTACGCCTACGTTCCATACGGCGGCAACTTCCTTGTGGAATCTGAAATCGCCCCAGACGGAACGATCTCTGGCCGATGCACAAGATGGAACGGTGTGGTGGAGACCGGTTCCGTCTCGTGGGGCGGAACGGAGGGGATTATCGACACCGGCGTGTCCATGTATCTTTTTGCAGACCATTGCAAGGAATCTTCGGGTGACCGGGCGACGGATAACCACCTGGGGCGTCTCTACCACTGCAGAATATGGCAGACGAACGGCGAGGACGCGGCGAATTACGTGCTTGTGCGCGACTACAGGCCATGTGTGAAGGACGGCGTGGCGGGTGTCTACGATGCCGTGAGCGAGACGATTTTCTGTCCCGTCGGGAACAGGCTTGACGCCGGCCCCGTGAAGCTTGGCGGCGGCCACGCGGTCGGCCCGGTTGCGCATCCCGCGACGCAGTGGGGCAGAATCTCGTATGACGCCGACCGCAAAGGCATGAACGACAATTCGTGGATGTCCATATCGCTTCCCGGCTACGTCGCACAGGGGGCGGGCGACATCGCTAACCTCAACGGCTCCAACTCAAGTTGGCAGGGGGAGAACCTGAAACATTCGCAGTTGCGCTTCGACGGCTGGTTCCAGGTGTCGGCGGACAAGGCGGGCGTCTGGAACATCAGTCAGAAGTTCGACGACTACTTCGCCCTCTACATCGACAACAGGAACGTGTTGTACAACAACTCCTACAATGGCGAGGCGAAATCGACCGTGAAGGTGACGGAGGGCTGGCACCGCTTCACAATCATTGCGGGAGACACCTTCGGCAACTACGGCTCGAACAAGGACTACGGCGGGAACGTCGGCCCCGTGCCTTTCGCCGTTTCCGTGAACGGTGGGGCGGCGATGGCGTTCAACGCCGCGAACTTCCCGCAGGGGAAGGGTACGAACAATGTCAGGCTCGACGCGGACGCGGACTGGTCGGATCGCGGAGCGCTCATCCTCAACGGCGGAACCGTCCTTGACCTCAACGGACACCGGCTGACCGTAAAGGACATTGCCTGTGACGACTACATCGGTTCAAAAATTGTCAACACGGCGTCCAAGAAGGCCACGCTGCTCTTCAAGGGCAATCCCTTCAAGGCCAAGGTGGTAGCCGACGGACTGATCCAAGGGCTCGGAACGAAGATCACCGTCGCGAAGGCGGGCGAAGACTCGCCTGACCGCCCCGGCGCGGCGACATCTACGCCAGAAGGTTTCACCGACAATCTTGGCGCGGCGCTCAAGCGTGCCAAGAGGAACAGGCGGCATGTCGTCGTGGTGTTCAGCGGAAGCGACTGGTGCCACTGGTGCAAGGCGCTTGAAAAGGAAGTCCTTTCGACCGAGGCGTTCCGAAAGGTGGCGACAAACACGTATGAACTCGTGTACATCGACAATCCGCAGAACAAGAAACTTCTGTCCAAGCATGGCAGGAAGAACAACGAGAGGATTACGGAGAAGTATGAAGTCAAGGGATTCCCGACCGTGCTTGTCCTTGACGGCAAGGGCAAGAAGATCGCCGGACTCGGTTATGAGAGGGGCGGGCCAGAGAAGTACCTTGAAACGCTTGCCACGGCGATACGCGAGGTGCCGGACTTGGAGAAGTACATCAAGCCCATCGAGGCCGTCCTTAACCGCTACGACGGCGACATGCAGAAGGAGATGGAGGGCGCGATGGAAGAGGTCAGGGCTAAGTTCCCGAAACCGGACGGAAAGCTGTCGAAGAAGGAGAGACGCAAGCTCGAGAGAGAGGTGGCCGATTCCGTCGGCGAGATCATGTTCGAACGCATCGCCGGCAAGTACATACCGCTTTACGAAAAGGCATTCGTCGAAGCGCGCGCGATGCAGGTGCCCGCGCACATGGAGAAGAAAAAGGCAGAGCTGATCGACGGACAGGAAAGACGTTTCAACCAGCTCAAGGCCATGCGGGAAGCCTACCTCGCCGATAAGGCGAAGAAGGCGGGCGGCGCAAAGGCGGACGATGGCAAAGATGACGATGACGGCGGCGCTGACGATGACGACGGCGATAAGATGGTGGCGGTGGCGCGTACGCGCCCGAAGTTCCGGCTGCCGCGCCCGGAGGACGCGAAGCTTGAGACCGACTACTGGACGAATGTCGCCATGCCGTTCTACGTGCGGCATTTCGTCGATACGTTTGTGCCGCCTGCCGGGATGTCTGAGAAGGACGCGAAGCGCGTAAGGGGCGTCCGCCGCGCCCTTGCCCGCTATCTGGCGACAGGCCGAGACGAATTCCCTACGGGAGCGGAGTGCGCGGAGGCGGATGTGCTTTGGCGGGCGAAGTGCCGTGACGCCGCCGTTGCGATCGTCCATTACATCGGTCTGGAGGGAGATTCCAAGTATTGGCAGGGAAACCGTGTGTTCAGGGAGGCCGTCGCAAACCACGACTTCGGGCGTGAGCCGGTTTTGGGATTCGTGCTTCGCGCGTTTGCCGTCAAGAGCGCCGCCTACCACATCCAGAGGAAAAATGACGAACCCAGGAAGCCGCTGGAGGACGCGCGGGCGGAGTGCGAAAAGGCGTTCGCGTCGGTACTCGGCATCTACAAGGCGGCCGACAGGCGCATCCTGGAGCGCTTTGCCGAGATCCAGCGTTTGCCGCCAGGCGCATTGAAGGCGTTTGGCGACGAATACCTGACGCTGTGCCAGACGGCGCAGGACTACATGGACAAGGCATTCGACGCGCGCGGTTCCGGATGGGCGAGCAGCGTGACGGAGGAGGGCTGGAAGGGCTGGGGCGACAACAACGCAATCGCGGCGTCGAACCTCTTGGCGGCGGTGAGGCTGCGTCCGGAGGAGCCTCGCGCGGCGATGATGCTCTCCAGTCTTGCCGGACGTTCCTGTGCGGTCGGCGGCGATTCGCTTTCATGGGCCATGACGTCCGTCTCGAATTCGCTGGACTGCAGCGCGGAGACGATTGAGCGGTGCCTGCATTTCCAGACGTCGCGCTGGGGTGGTTCCACGGAGTTCCTCCGCGACTTCGTGATGGAGTGTGCCACCAACGTGGACGTCCGTTCTACGTTCTCGTACAGGGGCGCCGCCACCGCTTTGGACAAGCTGTTTACGGCGGAGGCCGACGGCATGACGCAGAAGGGTGTGGTGGAGAAGATCATCACCCCCGACATGGCAAAGGCCCTCTATGCGATGTTCGACGCATACGCCGCCGCGCCTGAGACGGAGTTCATGCCGTCGGCGGACGTGTTCCGCGGCATGGGAATGTCGCTTGCGATGCAGCGCGGCGACTGGGCGAGCGTGCGCCGTTACTGGAAATCCATCCGGTCGCCCCTGCGCCAGTACCGCTCCGCGCAATGGCTTCGGAGGGTGGATTCGCCCGCCCTTGACGGCATCTATCTGCGGCACGTGTTCGAGGTGCTTTCCAACAGCGCGCGGGCGGAGGATTTCCTGAAGGCCGAAGAGGCCGCCGCAGCAGGTCGCCACGACGAGGCGTTCAAGATGTACGCGGAACTCGAGCAGATCAGGAACCCGAGTTCGGCGGAGAAGTACCTTGCGTCCGGCCGGTTCTTCGCCGAGCGCAGGTTTGCGCAGGAAAAGGTCGGCGGATGGATTGACATCATGCCGTCAAGGGCCGGCGGCGAGGCGAACCACTGGTGGGGCATCACCGGCACCGACCCGGACGGCAGGGCAAGGATACGCAGCGACAGAAAGGGCTACTACCGCGTCCAGTCACCGATTCCGGGAATCGGCGTGGAGATAGAGGCGACCGTACATTTCGAGAAGAGGGACGCGAAGCAGCGGGTCTGGAACGTCGGATGGGGACTTGCAAGGGTATTCTCCGGTTTTTGCGCCGAAAATTCCTCGTGGGCGTTCCCGTACATCGGTTTCTGTCGGGACGAGAAAGGCGACCACTACTTTGTGCAGGCGTACACGCGGGAAAACGAAGAAGACGCAAAAAAGGATGCGGACAAGGCCTCCCTTGAGATCGGATCGTTCCCCATGCTCAACGTCTCCACCGGAAATCTCCAGGTCAAAGACTCCCATGCCTTCTCATTGAAGACCACAGATGGGAAGCTGTCAATATCCGTCGACGGGAATGAGGTCTATTCCGCTCCGCTAGACGAGTCAACGGACATGTCCCGGATGCGTGACCGCATCCAGCCCAACGGCGACGTGCTGCCCGTGTGGAAGCTCTTCAAGAACACGTCGTTCTCCAACTACCGCTACCGCCGTGTTCCCAAGGAACGGTGAACTGTATGTCCTGACTCACAAAGATTCCCATTGAGGCAGGGCACGTTTTTCTGTTAGGTTGCGCCCAATTTTTGCCTACTTGTAATCGGTAGAAGGATTTAGTATAATTACGGCGTTTCAGAAACAAAGAATAGGAGTTTGCCGTGTATGTCTTAAACGACAGAATTGAAATGAATCCGGCGGTTTGCCACGGCAAACCGGTCGTAAGGGGCACTAGGGTGCTTGTTTCGCAGATATTGGGGGCCTTGTCCGGCGGTGACTCGATTCAGGACGTTCTAGCGGATTATCCAAGTGTGTCCGCTGAAGACTTATCGGCCGTATTCGCCTTTGCCGGTTCTCTGGCACAGTTCGAGGATGTCCCGTACACGGAACGGGCTGTTGCGTTATGAAGTTTCTTCTTGACGAGAACTTCCCCTGTTCATCCGCCGATTTCATAGAGTCGTGCGGACACATTGCGTTACGCTTCAATGAGGTCTGCGGTTATGGCTCTGACGACGAAACTGTGTTTGCAGCAGCACAGCGGCTTGGCGCTACAATCCTGACATCTGATCGCGACTTCTACCACACAATTCCGCTGTTGCATCCGTCACATGCTGGGATTGTGGTTGTAGCACTCCACCAACCCAGCCGTAGTGCCATAAACAGCCGACTTAAGTGGTTCATGGAGAATATTGAGGAGCCATTGGCCAACCGTGTTTTCATCCTTCGGGATTTTTCCTATCGCACACGTTAAGCCGATGTGCAAGCCCCTTTTCTGTGCTGCAGGAGCCCTAATGCAATTTGCCGAACCGACATCGGCAAGCGAAAGGAATAGTTGAAGGATGCAGAAACTGACAAAGGCAATTCTTGTCTCATCCCTTGCGCTGGCGGGGTGCGTGAGCGTTCCGAAGGTGGACAATGCGCCGGTCGCGGCGCTTGATCTGGACCGCCATCTCGGCGAGTGGTATGAGATTGCACAGTTCGACCATAGCTTCGAGCGCGGCGTGGAGCATGTGAAGGCACTCCGCTATGGGATTGTCGTTACAGATGGTTTTGGCACTACATGTGGTACAATGTCATTTGAAATGGCTTACTAGGATTATGTTATGGAAACATTTCTAATATTTGCGGTGTTCAATTACAAATGAAAGGAGCGCAAGATGCATAGCCTTGAAAAGTTGAAGGAGAATTCGGTCTGGTATGACGCGAATCTCGACTCGTTGCTGCCGAAATATCGCGGCAGATACATAGCCATTTCGGACGGCAGAGTGCTTGGCGACTACGGCGACTTCGACGAAGGCGTGGATGCGACCCTTGCGGAAGGATATGCCCCCGGTACGTTTATGGTACATCTATGCGTTCCGCGCGAAGAGGAACTTCCGCGCGTGTATCTTTCCGGGCGTGCGGATTTTTCGGGGGTCATGGATGTCATTGGCCGTGGCGATTTGCTCCTCACCAACAAGGGCACGACCGAATTCGCCTTTCGCATTCCGTCAAAAGGCAAATCGCCATTGTGATTTTCACCTTACTTTGGGCATGACAGCGGCGCGACCGAGCGATGTGCAGAACGTGCCCTGCGGCGGCAAGCGAAAGGAGTTGGTGAAGGATGCGGAAACCGATAAAGGCAATTTTCGTTATATTCCTTGCGTTTGCTGGGATTGGTCTGGCCGTATGGTGGTCATTGAGGCCGTCACAGGGGAGTGCCGTGTTCAATGTTGGAGATGCCGAGGCAGATGTTATAGACATAATCCCAGAAGCGTCTTTAACCGAGCATGAGGTCTCCATTGTTAACGGCGGTATGGAGTACCGTTTCTACAAGTGTGTGTATGCTAAGTCAGGCGATTCACATCCTGTGATGCTGATGTTTGCGAACGGGCGGTTGAAGAATGTGTTCCCATGGTCGAACTGGGAGCGGATGAAAGACTGGATGGAACGTGAGAATGTTCCTTATGACATGTACGAATATGGATGGGGGCCTCCGTTGGATTATGCCAGAATGCTTCTTGAACTTGGCGGCAGCCGAGAGAGTGACAAGTGGAAGGTGGAGTTCTATGCACAAGGGGAACTTGACAGCGTCGATTGGGGACTTGCTATAGTCGCGCTTCCATTTGCTGCCTTCGACCGCCTTGTCTCGCCAAGGCGTCCATCAAGCCAAACGGCAATCCCGGTGATTGTGGATAGGAGCGAACGTCTTTCGCGGTCGATACGATTAGGCATGTCGAGACAGGAAGTAGAATCGACAATGGGCGCTGTCTTCTCCGTTGATGGGAACGGGCTGTCCTATTACGTCAGTGAGTGGGATGAAAAAGGTGCGCAAGTTGGAGTGATAGTGAGATATGACACTAATGCCAAGGTGGATGCTGTATTCAATCTCGATCTGGGCAGTCGGAGGATTCTCAAGCGGGAAATGTGGTCGAAGATGTGGAAGCATGCCGGACATGCCGAATTATGATATAATATGTGGCGTCTGGAGGCCGTGTGCCTTTGTGAGGCAAGAAAGGAGAAGAACATGGTAGCAGAAAAGACGGTGCTGAAAAGAAATGCAGATTGGTACTACGCCAATCTCGATTCGCTGTTGCCGAAATACAACGGCAAGTACATCGCCATTGCAGATGGACGTGTTCTTGGCGACTACGACGATTTCAACCGTGGCGTTGACGCGACACTGTCTGCCGGACATCCGCTCGGTTCGTTCATCGTTCACCTTTGTGTCCCGCGCGAACAGGAAACGCCTTGGATTTGCCTTTCCGGAAGGGCCGATTTCTCAAGGTCAATGTCATGAGCAGCATCAACGTAGAGTACCCAAGTGTCGTCCGCGAGATTCTTACGGGCGTGAGGGTTGCTCCTCATCCTTCGCCGCAGGAAGCGCTTGTTCAAGCAAGGGCGTTGTGGGACACGGGGGCGACATTCTCGGTCGTTTCCCGCGACAAGGCCGCAGAGCTTGGTCTGGTCCCCGTTGATTTCTCCCAAGCCTATACCGCAAACGGCTGGTATGAAACCCCAGTGTACAGGATAAATCTGCTTTTGCCGAATGGGATACTAATCAACGGACTTCGTGTCTCACAGAGTGATCTCATGGTCTGCGACATGTTGATTGGCATGGATGTAATCTCGCTTGGTGACTTCCACCTGACAAATGGCGGCAATACCGTCTTCAAGTTTGTGATTCCGCCAGAATCCAGCAAAGGGACTTGATCGTAATGCCCTCATTCCTGTTAACTACGGCGCGGGCGCCTCGCGGAACGCGCCCTGCGGCGGCAAGCGAAAGGAGTAGATGAACCATGAAGAAACTAACAAAGACAATTCTCGTCTCATCCCTCGCGCTCGCGGAATTGGATAGGAAGGCCAAAAGAACACAAGGGTCGCAAAGAAAGGAATGACAAGATGAAATTGATCAAAAGTATTCTTGCGTTATTCTGTTGCTGTGTTTGTTTCGTTTGCGTGAGTTCGATGGTTGCCGAGAAGGCGACATTCAATGCTATCGACTATATTCTCAGCCCCTATATTTCCTTTACGCGTGGTATAATTGGTAGTCAGGAACATATGGGTAATGTATTGCTGGGTCTTGGTCTCATGTTGGTGGGAGTCTTCGTCTATTGCGCAGTGGCGGTAATTGTAATGCAATTGTTCATGGTGTTATTCAAGGTTCTGCTGTCGTTGTGGAAAAAGCATCATCCTGTCAATCCTGTTAATCCTGTCAAAGAAACGCAGATCGAAAGGAACGCCCCATGAAACCCTTTGCACGAATGATTTTTGTACGGGCCGTTGTGGGGGTGGCGATAGTATCGGGCTGTGTCTGCACGAACAAAAAGCCGACTGAGCGTGATTTGGCGGCTTTAAGGGAAATGGTTTTCGAGACCATGCAAGATCGAATTGGCAAACTTGCGGAGAATCGATCCTTTTATTGTCGGAAAGGGCATTGGCCTTGGCTGGGGCACAGGTTGGATGAGAAAGAGCTATGTCTTTCCAGGTTTGATGTGGTGAAGACAGATGAGGATCCGCCCGATGACGGACTGTTTGGAAATGAACTCATTGATTTGCTTCGCAAGTGCACGACGGGTGACGCGGTCTCATTTGAATCAATCCGAAGCCGAATTGTCGACACGGTTGGTCTTGCCTGGTTCGGGAAGGACGGTTCGTCATTGGCCGGCATAGCCGCCATCACGTCTGACGACGTGTATTTCATCTATACGGAAGTGGAACTCTTTGAAGGCCCGGGCCAACCATTTGGTGTTTTTGAAGTACTTAAAGAACCGCCTTACTATATGTGGAGACATCCATGTTGGGCGTTGTACTTCGGATTGGTTGAGCAGAAAAGATTGAGGACGTGCGAGAACAGGATTGATTCAGAATCAGGTAAGATGTACGATGAGTTGTCTGAGTTGAGTCTGAGGGTTGCGAACCTTATGGCGTTCCGAATGAACATTTCCCCTGAGAGATTTCGGAAGGGCTGCGTCTGCATATCTGAGCCAATAGAGAATGATCTTGCGTCTTTAAGGGAAATGGTTTTAGAAACCATTAAGGATCAAATTGGGAAGCTCACCAAAGATCGCGACTTCTATTGCCGAGTTCCTGTTTTGCCACGGCGGGAGTTGGGGGCGGATGATTTCTACACAAGATTTGGAGTGGTGAAGCCTGGGGTGGATTCGTCCGATGATGTCCGCCTTGGAGAGGAAATCATGGACTCGCTTCGGAAATGCACGCTGGGCGATGCGGTTTCCTTTGAATCAATCAGCAACCGAATTGTCAACACGGTAGGTCTTGCCTGGATCGTGAAGGACGGATCGTCACTGGCCGGCATGGCCGCCATTACGTCTGACGAAGTATATTTCGTCTACACCGTCATGGGACTTGTGACGGAGAAGACCGTGAGTCATGAAACGTATGACAAGCAATTCCGGTCAAGACCACCGTACTATGCGTGGCGAGATTCGGGGCTTGCACAGCATATATGGTTAGCGGATGAGAAAAGATTGAGGGTATGCATGAAAAGGATCTATTCGAAACTGGAAAAGATGTATCCAGATAGTCGATCGTTGCAGGAGTCGTTCTTGTTTGCAAAATCCATCACTGCATTTCGGATGAATATCGCCCCAGAGAAGTTTCAGGCTGCGCGTAGTGTCCGGCAGGGTTCAACAAAGGAAATTGAAACGAAATGAATACGCGCCCTGCGGCGGCAAGCGAAAGGAGTAGATGAAGGATGCAGAAACTGACAAAGGCAATTCTCGTCGCGACCCTCGTACGAGGGGGAAGATTATCCACAAAGAACACATAGGACACAAAGAAAGGAAATAACTAATGAAGAAAATAATGATGGCGGTGGGGTTCGCGGCGATATGTCTATTGCCAATGCACGGATGGGGGCATGGAATTGGGTCGGCCAGTCTGTGCGACGCCGAATGGACACCTGTTCAGATTGGCATTTGGCCGTTTGTTGTATTCTCGGATGCCACAGATATATATGGCGTTAACCTTAACGGATTTATTGCATACCAAACAGGTGATGTATATGGACTATCTGCCGCGCCGTTTGACGTATGTTATGACAATTATTATGGTGTCAGTGTCGCTTTTGCATCGCATATGAGGTTACATGCTGGTTTGCTGATTTCGTTGTTGTCTAAAGTTGAATGTAATTACGGTGTTCAAGTAGGTGTTGTCAATTCTGCTGGAGGCGGCGGACTACAAATCGGCGTTTACAACCATGCCGAGGCCGACTGGAGCGGCGTGCAGATCGGGCTTGTGAACTGTATAGAGAACGGCGGGACGCTTCCGCTCGTCAACTGGAGGTTCTGACGTTTTCTTTCCCTTCGCACGATGCGGAAAATCAATCAGTAGCTTGGCGGAACGCCGGAACGCGCTCTGCGGCGGTCGGGGAAATGTGGTATAATATGCGGCGGTTCACGGAAGGAAACAAAACATGCCTTACGCAATTGTGGAAGACAAGATAGCCGAGATATCCCCGCAGTACCGTGGGGAGTTGCTGGCGTTCATTGACTTTCTGCTATACAGGCAGAAGAATTCCGTCTCCGTGAATGGCGCAAGTCATCACACCGCATCTTCGGCATCGAGGCGCAAGACGTCCAGGCGTCCGCTTGGCGGGTTCGAGGATGGATTTTACATGGCCCCAGATTTCGACGAGCCGTTGGAATGCTTCAAGGAGTACATGTGAAATACCTCCTTGACACAAATGCGCTGCTGTACATGTTCGGCGCGCCGTCAGAATTGTCTGCACGGGCTCGGCGGATTGTTCGTGATGAAAGCGATTTGTCGGTCAGTGACTGTTCACCATGTGGAACACACGACAGCGTATCCACCGGGCAAAGCGAGCATCGAATGTGGCTCAATGCGTGGTGCGTCGGCGGGCGGAACACACCCTGCGGAGGTAAGCGAAAGGAGTAGATGAAGGATGCAGAAACTGACAAAGGCGATTCTCGTCTGTTCCATCGCGCTGGCGTGCTGCGCGTCCGCACGAGGGCGGACGACGCCGGTTTTCGATGAAGCGGCGCTCGTGCGCGTTGCGACAAACGGCTGGGGCGGAGTTGCCGTCAGCAATGTCGTCGTCTGCACTCCCACGGAGGCGAAGTCCGCCGTCAACGGGATTTTCTCCAAGACAGACCATTACGGCTCTCCGCAGAAACGCGAAGTAGTCTGTCGCCTGCTTGACGCGGGCGCCGCGTATCTCGTGAAGTTTGACAGGATCGAGAAGACGCACAACGGCGATTCTGAGCGCCGGCCTATCCCCGTCACGACATGGTGTCTCGTTCGGAACGTGATGAATTGGGGGCTTCCGTGCGAATCATGTGACGGGCGGATTGAGATTTCCACAAGATGTTCCGCAGCAGATACCTTCACGTTCCAGTCGGACAATAAAGTATGGGGATTCGAGGGCGACATTTTCGAAGAAGATTTCACCCCAATTTTTGGTCCAAGCGAACTGCTGGCGCAGGCGCAGGGCGCGCCGACGAATACGGAGGCGGTTGTCGTCGTCGCGGATGTCGAGAGTGTACGGCTCTCTTCCCTGCAGATATGGGGCGATGCATCTGGTCAGATACGCATGTGTGGCGAGGTGGGGTGCGGCGAACAACATTCACGTGCAGTCTATCGAGTTGATTTGCGCGTTCGGGACGTCAGAAGGGGAACGTGCGCGTTTCGCCGTTTTGCCTTCCCGGTTGAGCTTGACACGGCGAACGTCTCCGTGACGGGCGATTGGCTCTTCTTCCGCGGCATGACGCTTGAAGTCGGCTTCTCGCGCGAAGGGAACGCCCTGAAGGTGAACCGAGCCGAGCCGGTCTTTCCCTACCCGCCGTATGCCAAGGACGGCATTTGTCTTTACACGGCCCCCTCTGAGATCCCCGCCTGCTCGCCGTTTTGCGGCAGGCTCAATGCCATTCATGACATACGGGAGAACGCGAAGGAATCTCGGCATCTCTCGAAAGGACTTGTTCTGGTCCAGTACGGCGATCGTGAACTTGCCGTGTTCGCGTCCTCGACGAACCTTGTGACGGGTATGTGCGGAACGTACCCAGACTACGGGGCTTCGGTCAAGATTACCGTCTATGGCGACGCCGGTTCGAACCTCGACTATTGGCGGACGGCCTGGTTTGCCGAACCGCACAAGGTTTGGATTGCGGATGAAGACGAAGCAAGGTACGTTTCGGACGTGTCTATCGAGAAAATCGGATTGGCAGACGACTTCGGACGCCACAACGTCCATTGGGATAAAGAGATGCTTTTCTTCAAGTGGCGGAACACCGTGCTGCCGTCCGTAAAGTTCCATCCTCCTGCGACCATCGGCGACGTTGCCGCGTTCTTCACGGCCATGGGCTGTTCCGTCTGTGCGGCGGAGAAGGGCGACATCCGCTACGCGGTCTCCGCCGATGCGTCCGCAGTGTCCCGCGCCGTACGCCCGTTCGCCGCGACGAACGTCTCTGCGTTCGCCGCGCTCAGGTGCGTCTGCGCGGAAAACGGATGTACATTTCGTGTCAAGGGGACAAATGTCGTGATTAGTGCGGAGGTCGGCGAAGACATGATGCGGCCTCCAGACCTGGACGAGCTGACACGCGAGCTTGCGGCATCCGGTTTTGCCGACGTGTCAGGTGCCGTGTATGCAGCTGTCAGCCCGTATCCGGCGAAGGTAGATGAATGTTCTTTGCCATGCAAAGAGATGGCGGGGATGACCACAGCGCGCGCCGCGAGGTTCAGAGCGTCCGGAAACGGCTGGGTCGTTCCGCCGAAGTCGGACGCTGGCCGCGTGAAGTTCCTTGCGCACGGATGCGTCTGGTATGAGGCGCAGGCGGGGTCGGTCGGGTTGTTGGTTACGGACGAAGACGGAAAAGAGAAGATGCTCCAAGGCGTCTCGTTCTCAAAGGCGCGGTTGGCGCGCGACGTGGTGTTCGTCCGCGCATACGCGGAGGAGATGGCGTCGTTCGCCGATGCGCCGTCCGAGGGCGAACTCGTCGATTTGCTGTGCTTCGCCCTGCATGCGCGTCAGGCCGGGTTTGCGGCGGAGGCGGAGCGGATCGTCTCTGCGCTTTTCGCGTGCCCGAAGAACGGCGCCGTCGCCGTCAAGGGGCTCAAGAAGCGGCTGGAGAAGGTCAAGCGCGACTATCCAGACTTCGAGGCTTGGGAACGGAAGGTGATCCAGGAAAAAGCGCTCAAGAAAAAAGGCAGGTCAAGAAAGGCGCGGAAGTCGAAGAAGACGAGGAGGCCAAAGAAATGAGAGAGGTTGTTTCACCCCTGCGCAGGTATGCCACGCCGCGCTATCCGACGGCCGGCGAGATCGGCGAAGCGGATCTTTCGCGTGTGCCGGAGCGCTGGAAGGGGTTGCGGACGATTGTGTCCACGATCGGCGCCGTCGCGCTCGGGCTCAAGACGCTCGCGCTCGGCGGCGAGGCGTGCGACGCGCCTGCATCGGCACCCACGGAAAGCGTGCCGGACGCGAAAAAGCCGCAGCGGGAAAGTCCAAGGCCTGTGACGGATGTTTGTCCGCTGCCGCCGGCCTCGCTTGCCGGCGACGGCGAAGGCGCCTTCGGTTGCATAGCGATGAATCCGCCCGTGATCCTTTCCGAGGACGCTGCGCTTGCAATCATCGAGCGGGAATTCAGAAAACGTGGCGTGACGCTTGCGGACGCGCAGGAACTTGACGGCGTGGAGGCTCCTCTCGGAGAACGGGAGCGCAAGCGGGAGAACCCGAATCTCGTGGCGAGACTCGTCCGTGCCCGCCGGGCGCCGCTTGAAGAGCCGCGGAAGAAGCGCACGTGGATTTTCGACTTCGGCACGCGCGACGGATCGATGCGGATCGAATACATTTCCGTGTCGGACGCCGGCCGCTGGCTCAAGGATCCTTGGGAGGGCTCAACCGTCTGGACCTATCGTACGCGCGACGCCGCGGAAGCGGCTGTCCAAGGGTTCGGCAAGCGGACGGAGGGCAATCATGTCGACGTCGGCGTGTTCTACGATCCGATCGCATACGTCCCGAAGCAGGAAATCGAGGCGTTCGAGAAGGATGCCGGCGGAAAGCCGGACTGGAAGAAAAAGCACGAATTCGAGAAGCGGAGCGGGCGCAAGATAGCGGAACGGCAGCTTGTCGCGCAGATCGAATGGTTCTTCCGCCACCTCTCGAAACGCCATGCACCTGACGCTCCATCTCACTGACCGGTGCAATCTCGCGTGCCGCTACTGCTACGCGCGGCACGGGACGAACGACATGGCGCTTGAGACAGCCTTGTCGGCGATTGCAGAGTGCACGGACGGCGAGGAAAACTGCGGCATCATATTCTTCGGCGGCGAGCCACTGCTGCGTGAAGAGCTGATCTTCGAGATCATTGCCGCCTGCGAGAGGAGGCGTCCGTTCGCGTTCCACTACAAGGTGACGACGAACGGCACTTTGGTGACGCCGGCGTTTGTCGAACGTGCGCGGGAATGCCGCCTCAGCGTCGCGGTGAGTTGCGACGGGCTGGCCACCGCACACGACCGGCACCGCGTCGGGGCAGACGGTTCGGGCTCGTCGGCGGAGGCGTTGCGCGGACTTGGGCTCGTTCTTGCCGAACTGCCGTATGCGCCGGTCATGATGACCGTCAACCCCGACACGGCGGGAGATTTCGCGGACGGCGTCATGGACCTCTGCGCGCGCGGCGCGAAGTACATTGTCTCGACCGTCAACTTCCAGGCGCGTTGGGACGCCGACGCACGGCGGCGGCTATGGAAAGCGTACGAACGTCTCGCGGACTGGTATCTCGATTCCTGCCGCCGCGAGGAGAAGGTCTATTTCGCCGCGTTTGACAAGCGCATCGCCACGCGCATCTGGCCCGGACGCGGCGCGTCGTGTCGGCTGGGGCGGCGGCAGATATCCGTCGCGCCGGACGGCACGTACTATCCGTGCGTCCAGTTCGTCGGCCGCGCCGGTTATGAGATCGGCCATGTCGGCACCGGGCTTGACGAGCGGAGCCGGGAATGCATCTTCACGCGCAACGAGAGCGCGAAACCGGCATGTGCCGGATGCGCGCTCGAAGGGCGGTGCAACAACCGGTGTGGCTGCCTGAACATCTCGACGACCGGATCGCTCGACGCGGTGCCGCCGTTTTTCTGCGAACACGAGCAACACGTGATACCGCTCGCCGACCGTCTTGCGGAACGGCTTTACGCCGAGCGCAACGCGCTCTTTATCCAGCGGCACTACAACCCGGCGTTCCCAGTGGCATCCATTCTTGAGGACATGGCATAGAAGTGGGCGTGCGCGGAACGCGCCCTGCGGCGGCAAGTGAAAGGAGTAGGTGACCCATGAAAAAACTTCCCGAGGGGCGCGGCGCACTTGTGCCAAATCGCCAAATATTGTATAATAAGCAATGTTTTCCTTGGGGCGTTATGCCCCTGAAACGGGAGCGACCTATGGCAGAAGTGAAAAAGAAGGTCTGTCTTGAGACGTCGTTCGTCAGTTACTTGACAGGACGCAGGACTCAAATGCCCTGTCATCATCACGCCCAAACGCTACATGGAGGATGCCGACCATGACGCATGAAACAATGATCTTTGAGACGCCGATTGACGAGATCTACCGAATCCGTCAGGAGATTTCGGCGGCATACGACCACGATCCGCACAAGCTTTTCCTCGCCGTGGTGGAGCAGCAGAAGCAACGCGCCCGTGAAGGTCAGGTTTACTGGGGTTACAATGCCGCCGGAGAATTGGCACCGCTTCCTATGGAGGCAATCTGCGGCGCGTAGCCGCGTCCATAATCTCAAACCGCAAACTGCAAATGAAAGGGGGAGGGGCTGTAATTGGTAGGTGGATGATGGTTCGCGATGGATTTTTGCGCGTGGCGCGGGTGGAACGTGCCCTGGGGGCGGCAAGCGAAAGGAATAGATGAAGGATGAAGAACTTTGCGAAAATCATTGTCGGCGGTTTGAGGCGGTTTATGTATGGCACGATGGCCGTGTTTGCCACCGTTGCCGTATCGGCAAAGGACACCCCGATCAACGACTACGACGTTTCGACCAATGCCGTGGTCGCGACGCCCGTCGGATACGAGAAGCGTGTGACTCTGGACACGGGCGAGACGGTTCGCATGTATCCAGACCGTCTGTCGCCAGAAGAGGATGCAAAGTGTCTCGCGGTGCTTTTCTGCATCCTCAGCCCGGACTCGTTGCGCGGAAAGTATTTCCTGTTTAACAACATTTGCCCGTGTTACTTTTGTCGGCCGTCGTCCCCTCTGACAGAGTGTTTCAAAATCGGGCGACACTATAGCTTTGACAGTTACGACACAATTACAAATGTCACCCAGATCGCATTTGAACTGGGGCAGCCAGGCGGGCCGTTCACAATGGAACATAATTGGGGAGACCGGCTATACTGCAGCACCAGCGAGACCGACCAAAGGCTGCAGGAGCTAGATGCCGAGGCACATGACATCCCGCGCCAAATACAGGAACTGCAGGGCGAACTGTCCAAACTGCCGAAGACGGAGCAACTGACAGGAGAGAGCAGGCGCAAGGAGAGACGAAAGTTGCTGTTCAGCCGTTCCAGATTGGAAAGGCGGATATACGACCTCCAAGAACGCTTGACGAATGGAATCCCTCGAAGCGTCCGTTACGTGAAGGAAGCGCGCGACAGGCTTCTGGCACATGGCGGCGCCGTGACAAACCGCGTCGAACCTGGCCGCCTGTGCTGGAATGAAGGCATCCGGAAAATGGCGACTTGCAAATTGCCGGAATTGACATATCGCAATGCGACACTTGACGAAATCCTGAATGGCATTGAGAGAAGCGCAATCTCCAACGGCGTTTTCAATAGAACGACCGTACGCATCCGCGGCAGTGTGCCGGAGGATGTCCAATGGACGCGCAAGTACGACATCGTGCTTCCGGAGGGCACCATACTTGAAATGCTGTTGAAAGTGGGCTCTCTGCCAGACGTTTCGTTGAATGTTACGCGGAGGTATGACTGGCGGTGGATGACGTATTCCGTGCCTGGCAATTCGCCATACGTGGATTGGAGCAAGAGCGTTTTTTCGCGTGTCTGCCCCAAGATGGAACTGAAGGACGTCACGGCAAGCGAGGCGATGGAAGCGCTGTTCGAGATTAGGAAACGGTACGAAGGCTGCTGGAGTTTGCGAATTAGATCCGCATCTTTGAAAAAAGGCGCAAAGCGTTCGTTCTCCTTTACGGGCAAGACGCTCCGCGAAGCCATTGCCGAATTGGAGCAGGCGTTTGGCGCTGTGTATGATTACGAGAGCGGGGACTTCTTCGACCCAAAGGCGGTTCCAGTGTTGGAGGATGTCGTGAAGCTGCAGACATGCGACAAGTCCGTGTGCTGTCAAGATCGCGCCATCAGGAACGAAACCGTCCTCGATGCGCAACAGGTGAAGATGCTAAACGAGATGATGGAGCGATGTGACGTGAAGAGTATGGATGACGTATGCTGCGCCTATTTCCTTCAGGACGGCGACCCTGTCTATACGATCAGGAGACGCATCAAGACGCTTGGCATCCTGACGGACGATACGCGCAAGGAGGCGCTTGGCTTCGACCTGGGAAGCGGCTACGGGAATTCACGCGATGTCGATTCACGCCAACGGCACTTTGTGCGGATGCTCCGCCGCGAAGAAGACCGCCGAAAGCTCTATTCGTTGCTGTTTGCACACTAATCATCACGGGTGGGCGACGCTATTCTTTTCCCTTGAGAAAAATTGAAAAATTGTGTTCACGTCTTGATTCCCTGCTGAGAAAAAGATGGTATAATACCTGCTCAAACAAAAGTTAGGTAGATATCCCCCAAAAAGGAGCAACCCATGAAACGCTTTACACGAATCATCCTCGTCTCATCCCTCGCGCTTATGGCAGTGGTTGGTGCTGATGTTCGTGCTGACGTTGAAAAGCCGACCGACATCACATGGTACTCTCCAGTTGGCGTATCGTTCATGGATAATGCATATCCGTGGGTTGGCCGTTATGGAGGACATGGAGACAAACTAGACAATCCTGGAGTCATCGGACTTGGCGTAAATTTCCTTTTAGGCGAATGTGGAGAAGTGAATGGCCTGCTCTTGAATCTTGGCATTTTGGGATTTTGCGGTGATTTGGGAAAGGTCTCGTCTATGTCCGGAATGATGCGTGGCGTGACGGTGGGGATGCTTGTCAACGCTAATGGCAGAACGCAAGGTATGATGGTTGGACCGATAAATTTTGCCGAAGACATAGATGGGTGTATGGTTGGGTGCTATAACACTTGTTACTATAGTGAGACCGTGCGTGGTTTGCAGGTCGGCGTGATAAACCATGTCTCTGGGTATGGTACATCGGGTTTCATAGGTCAGGTCGGCTTCTATAATTATTCTGATATGTCTGCGCTTCAGATTGGACTCATAAACCGCATTCCCGACGGACGATTTCCGGTTTTACCTGTAATCAATTTGCATTGGTAGGTGGATTATGGTTCGTGATGGATTTTTGCGCGGTATGCGGAACACACCCTGCGGCGGTAAGCGAAAGGAGTAGTTGACCCATGAAGAAACTGACAAAGGCAATCCTCGTCGCGACCCTCGCGCTCACGGCGGGATGCTTGAGCGTTTCGAAGGTGGATAATGCGCCGGTGGTGGCACTTGACTTGAACCGCTATTTCGGCGAGTGGTACGAGATCGCGCGGTTCGACCACAGCTTCGAGCGCGGCGTGGAGCAAGCGAAGGCCAACTATACACAGAATGCGGACGGCACGATCAAGGTCGTGAACTCCGGCGTCAAGAACGGCAAGCCCAAGACCGCGATCGGCAAGGGCAAGACGACAGACACGCCCGGACTCCTGCGCGTCTCGTTCTTCGGCCCGTTCTACGCCGACTACCGCGTGATGCTGATCGACAAGGACTACTCCCACGCCCTCGTCGGCAGCGGCAGCGCGGATTATCTCTGGATTCTTTCGCGCACGCCTGGATTGCCAGAAACCGCGAAGGCTGAACTTCTTGCCGAAGCGCGACGGCGCGGCTATGATATGGACAAGCTCATTTGGGTAGAGCAGAAATGAACTTGTAGGGGACAAGGAGATTGGAGCGTGTAAATTCTGTCCAAAAACCATATGCGCAGATTGACGGCAAAGGACTATGCGGTTGACGTGGTGACGGCGGCGAAGGCGCTTGTCGGCGCGTGGCTTTGCCGTCGGCTGGAGGATGGGACAGTCATTCGGCGGCGCATTACCGAGACGGAGGCGTACTGCGGCGAAGAGGACTCGGCCTGTCATGCGCACAGGGGGCGCACGGCGCGGACGGACGTGATGTACTCGCCTGGCAGCTGCGCCTACATCTACCTCTGCTACGGGATGCACGAAATGCTGAACGTCGTGACGGGACCGGAAGGGCGTCCCGAGGCGGTGCTCATACGCGGTGTGGAAGGCGCGGAAGGTCCCGGACGGTTGACGAAGTTTCTCAAGATCGACCGTTCGCTCAACCGCGAGGACCTTGTTCACTCCAACCGCCTCTGGCTTGAAAGCGATGGTGCGCGCATCAAGTTCACCTCCGCCCCGCGTATCGGCATCGCCTACGCCTCCAAGCGCGACCAAAACCGCAAGTGGCGCTTTACGCTCCGTCCCGAAGGGCGAAGCTTGGCGCGGAGAGTTTTTTAGACGGGATTAACAGAATTGAGAAAGGTGCGAGCGCATGAAAGGCATTGAGCGACTTGAGGAAATTATTGTTAACGGGACTAAGTTGCAGCGTTCTGCCGCGGCCTATCAGCTTTATTGGAATATTAGGGACGGCAAGGGAGCGTCGGCAGACAAGAGACGTTCGATGAAGTATTTGCGTGTCGCGGCAGAGAACGGCTCGGTTGATGCCATGTACCAAATGGGTTGGCATTACGGCACTGGCACTTTTGTCGGAAAGAATATCGTAAAGGCCATTGACTGGTATCGCAAGGCGGCGGATAAGGGCGATGCGTGGGCGCAGGTTGATTTGGGTCAGATATATCTTGATGGCGAGCGTGGCGTGAATAAGGATTATATCCAAGCCGTAAGATTGTTTCGCAAGGCAGTGCGCAAGAACGATGAACTTGCTTTCTTCAACCTCGGTCTTTGCTACGACTTTGGGAAAGGTGTGCGGCAGTCCGACAGGCTGGCGTGCAAGTTTTATTCAAAGGCGGCTTTGCGCGGTCATGTGGCTGCGATGTGCAATCTTGGGGCTATTTTGGTGGATTACGAGGGTTCTCAAAGGGATGGTATATTATGGACGCGCCGCGCGGCATTGCGGGGGGACGACAAGGCACAACACAATCTTGGCGAGTGGTATGCGAACGGAGAGTGCGGTCTGAAGAAGAATCGCAGGCTTGCGCTGAAATGGCTTAAGATGTCTGCTGGGAATGGAAACAAGAAAGCTGCAAAGTCATTAGCAAGACTCACGGCTCTCCAACTCAGAAATCCTGTCTAAAACAAAAACGAAAGGAAATTACGAAGTGAATATGCGAATGATATTTGGTACGATAGCTGTGGCGGTTGCGCTGGCGGGGTGCGTGAGTGGACCGAAGGTGGACAATGCGCCGGTGGCGACGCTTGACCTGAACCGCTATCTCGGCGAGTGGTACGAGATCGCACGGTTCGACCACAGCTTCGAGCGCGGCGTGGAGCAGGCGAAGGCCAACTATACGCAGAATGCGGACGGCACGATCAAGGTCGTGAACTCCGGAATCAAGGACAGCAAGCCGAAGACGGCGATCGGGAAAGGCAAGACGACAGACACGCCCGGACTCCTGCGCGTTTCGTTCTTCGGCCCGTTCTACGCCGACTACCGCGTGATGCTGATCGACAAGGACTACTCCCACGCGCTCGTCGGCAGCGGCAGTGCGGACTATCTCTGGATTCTCTCGCGCACGCCTGAGGTGCCAGAAACCGCGAAGTCCGAACTTCTTGCCGAAGCGCAACGGCGTGGCTATGATACGGACAAGCTCATCTGGGTGCGGCAAGACAAATGAGAGGGATGTCGCGGACAAGGTATTTGCGGCTCATTTCTCCTTTAAAATATCCAATCTGCGGCTCGCAATGAGCCGCAGATTTGGTATAATAGAATCGTTTTGAGCCGCAAGGAGCGTTGACATGCAGTTGATCGATGAGATTCTTGAGTATCTTCAGTACCATCCGATGTCCAGCCGTCAGGATGTCGAAGGATGCCTTTCTAGCAAAGTCAGTTCGGCAACGGTTAAGCGTCAGATTGCCAGAGGCATTGAAGACGGCCTCATCATCTCGCACGGCAACAATCGATCAACCGTCTATGCCATAACACCGAAGGCCCATATCCTTCGGACCGTCAACCTCGACTCCTACTATGCCATAGACATCGACAAAAGAGATGTCCAGACTGGCTACAACTTCGATTTGATTCGCACGGAACTGCCGAAGATCGACATCTTCTCTGCCGACGAAAAGACGCGGTTGGACGAGTGCCAGAAACTCTTCACGGCGCACATGAAGGAAATGGTGCCGGGATCAGTTGCGTACAACCGGGAACTCGAGCGTCTCGGAATCGATCTGAGCTGGAAGTCATCGCAGATAGAAGGAAACACCTATACCTTGATCGAGACGGAGACGCTGCTCAAGGACCTCAAGGAAGCGAAGGGGCGTACACACGCGGAAGCCCAGATGCTCTTGAACCACAAATCCGCGCTGAAGGCCATCATTGCAAATCCCGGTTATTTCGAGAGGCTTTCGCTTGCGCGGATTGAGGACATACATTCCGTCCTGGTCGAAGACATGGGCGTTGAACCGTCGTTGCGTTATCGTCGCGTAAGAATCACGGGTACGAAGTATCAGCCGCTCGATGTCGAATCGCAGATACGGGAAGCTGTCGATGACATGTGCGCGCTGATCAACGACAAGGCCGATCCGTATGAAAAGGCGCTGCTGGCTTTGCTTCTCATTTCCTACATCCAGCCGTTCGAGGATGGCAACAAGCGGACGAGCCGCCTTGTGTCGAATGCCCTGCTGCTCGCTTACGGACATTGTCCGCTCACGTTCCGCTCGGTTGACGCGAACGACTACCGCGCGGCGCTTCTGCTTTTCTACGAGCAGAACAACCTCTCGGCGTTCAAACGCATCTTCGTCGAACAGGCGGAATTCGCCGTTCACGAGTATTTCTGACGATAAGAGGCAGAGGGAATGTTGCCAGTGTGGAAGTGTTGCCAATGGCCAATACCAATTGCCAATGAGGTTTAGCCGCAAAGAACGCAAAGAAAAGGAAACGCAGATGGAAATAATGATGAAGGCGCTTGGATGCGCGGTGGTGATTGTGGCGACGGGGTGTGATCGAACAACGAACACAGACATGAAAACAAAGGATGAAGTTATGATGAACGCAACGAATGATACGGCTCTTTCGGCGCATTGCGCACGGCTTTTCGCCGCGGCAAAGGAAGCCGACGTACCGACTGTCGTTGAAGACGGAACTTTCATGCCGACGCTTTACGTCGCCACCGAAAAAGGAGGAACGATGGTCAACCTTGCGGGATCAGAATCCATCGAAGTTCTGCGCGACATGGCGGCGCAGACGATGCGTGAGAAAGTCCCGGATGCGACGGCGTATCTTCTTGATTACGCATCGTTCTACGAAAAGGATGGGGCGCACAAGGGAGCACTTGTCATGGAGATTGCAGATAAGGCAGATGCGGCGGCAAAAGTATTTGTCATAATATGCAACCGCGATGAAAAGTCAGTATATGATCCAATTCGGTATGAGGATGTAAAATCTTTGTTCAAATGATCAGATGAAGGACGATGGAAGTGGTATAATATCATCTGTTCAAGGAAAGGACTGATAAGATGGACATGGAAATAGTGAAGCCGGCGGCAGTGGTCGGCGTAGTTGCGGCGGCGGCAATCGTGATGCTTGCCGTGTCGTTTGTACGGCTTGCGAAGTTCAAGGGGTTCCGAGAGTCATTCCCATGGCTTCTGTTCGCGCCAATGCCGATTACGAAGGCGATGTACATGCTCATCCTTGCAGTGATCGCTGCAAATTCCGAGCGTCCGTTTCCCGGTGCGTGGTTGTGGGGAGCGGCACTGGCATTTGCAGTGGTGATAGGCCTGCAGTGGGTCATTGCCAGCCGACGAATCGACAGAGAACGGATAGTGGACAGTTCCGTAGAGACGACTTGCGAAGTGCCTTGGTGGGTTCGGTATGTGAGGGGAAGTCTGCCTTTCAAAGTTTTTCTTCCGCTCATGCTGTGTGCCGTCATAGAGACGGTTGCGGTCTTTACGCTCATCGCGGCGTTGATATTTGGCCAGAGAGGAATGAATACTGCGGCAAGAGCGGCAGGGCGCACGGCTGGTTCACTTGCGGCATCGTTTTTCACAGGTGTTGCGGAAGGGGTACGTGATACTGTTTCGACGAACGAGACTACCAATGTCTCAGGTCGTGTTGAAGGCAGCCGAACGGAAGCGAATTGAATGTTTAATGTTGTTTGCCAGACAAGTTAAAAGTGGTATCAATGACAATAGCCAGTTTCAATGAGGTTTAGCCGCAAAGAACGCAAAGGACGCAAAGGAAGGGAAACGCAGATGGAAATAATGATGAAGACGTTTGGATGCGCGGTGATAAGCTGCTGCTTGGAAGGATGCATTTTGATTCCATGTGGATGGGAGTGTGAAAGCAAAAAAGTCGTGGCGGACTGGTCCGAAAAGAAAGCATCCACGTGAAAGATGGTTCAACGATGATACGATCTTTCATATACGCGATTTCAGGCATTGCCGCGACGGTGAAGAGCGAGCGGAACATGCGCATCCATCTCGCTGCCGCTGTTGCTGTAGTTGTGTTTGGCGCGTGGTTGGGACTCGACGGACGCGAATGGGCGGCGATTGTCATCTGCTGTGCGCTTGTCATGTCTCTTGAATGTCTGAATACCGCCGTTGAGGCGGCGGTCGATCTTGCTTCTCCAAACATCCATCCGCTCGCGAAGAAGGCCAAGGATTGTGCGGCTGGTGCCGTCCTTGTCGCGGCCGTCGGCGCGGCAATTGTCGGTTGCATCATATTCGTGCCCAAGCTGTATGAATAAGCGGAGATTGAGAATAATTAAGTACGTGGCGATTGTCGTAGCGGTGATGGTGCTTGCGTGGGGAGCTTCGGCGATTGCCGTCTATGCGGTATCGTCTGGGCGCGTGTTCGACAGCGCGAGCATTGACGTGGTGCCGCATCAGCGCGCGGCGGTCGTGATGGGGTGCGTGAGGACGCTCCCGAACGGACTCAACAACCTCTACTTCTCGCGGCGCATCGACGCGGCGGCGGAGCTTTACAAGGCCGGCAAGGTGGATTGCCTCATCGTGAGCGGCGACAACCATGTGAAGGGCTACGACGAACCGTCCGACATGAAGGAGTCGCTTATAAATGCCGGAGTGCCAGCCGACCGCATCGTCTGCGACTACGCCGGATTCCGCACGCTCGACACGGTCGTGCGGGCGAAGAAGGTGTTCGGGCTCGACTCGTTCATCATCGTCTCGCAGCCCGACCACGTCCGACGCGCGGTCTTCA
>Ga0310695_10003796_pt1 | contig 28941 bp, 4 predicted proteins | sample RumenRJG_04DNA_FD_203882 | JGI IMG/M metagenome (GOLD analysis project Ga0310695, IMG submission 203882) | Bovine rumen microbial communities from Lethbridge, Alberta, Canada - RJG_04 (v2) (version 2) | ecosystem: Host-associated > Mammals > Digestive system > Stomach > Rumen | place: Canada... | reverse complement strand
CTCAACAAGCCTGAACACGGAGTCCATCCCAAGGTCGTTTTCACGACCAATCCGCGCCTCCTCAAATCCCGTCGCTGATTCCGCTTTTGCTAACTACAAATTTTCCGCTTTTGAAAACTACGCGACAAGGGCTAAAATTTTCCTTGTCTGTCGGGGCGCTTTTTGATACGATACCGAACTTGCGGAGCCACCCGCTTCGCACGTTTCCCCCTACCCCCGTTCCCGGAGGCCCCTTTCCATGCCCATCGAAGCCGTCCGCCATGCTGTTTCCCGTCTCTGGCTCTACGCCTTTGCCGGTATCGTGGCCGCCGTTTGCGCCACCCCCTACGCGCGCGCTTCGGGGCCCGTGGCCGTGGCGGACGAAAACGCCACCGGGGCTTTTTCGCAGGCCACGGGCGGCCGCGAGCCCATTCGGGCCTTCCTGACGGACCTGGGCGTCTACGAACTTGACAAGTACATCAAGTGCGTCCGAATCTGGCAGCGCGGCGGGGACGGGACGGAGCTGTTCCGTCCGCCGAATTCGGCCGCGTTCATCCCCTACACGTCCCAGCAGCTCGAGGTGGCCAGGCCTCGCCCCCAGCGCTTCATGGGCATCGACGCGGACGGAAACGGCATCACGTTCAAGCAGCCGGTCGGGATGGACCTGCACCCGGACGGCGGCAAGTTCGCCGTCGTGAGCGCCGGCGAGTACATGAACCAGGGGCTCAACCAGTACTGCCCGTCGATCCAGGTCTACGAGATTTCCGAAACGGCGAGCGAGGATGACGGGACGCTATCGGAGGTCCTCGTCTCGCTCGCCGCGGAATACGCGAACGCCTTCCACGAGACCACGAACGGCTGGAGGCAGGTCCTCGACCGCGTCTACCAGTACCCCGACGTCCTCGTCACGACGAACTTCTATTCCGACGGAACGATCCGCTCCGTCACGACCAACACGTTCGTGAACTACACGACGAACCTGCTCGACCGGACGTTCGGAACCAACTGGGTCTACATCGCCGCGACCAACGGGGAGGGCGACGTGACCCTGTCCTACACGAACGGCCAGTCCCGGACGGGCCAGACCGAGCCGGTCTGGTGGAACCCCCTCAACACGGCGCTCCTCGTCCCCGGGTTCGAGTACACGCTGGTCCTCACGAACGACTGGATCTCCGTCACAACGAACTACTACTCGCTCACGAACTACGTCTTCGAGCCCGTCGGGATCACCACCAACGCGAACTATCTGGCGACGGCGACGGACGTGGCGTTCCTTGGCGACGAGGGGCTCGTGGCGTCGATCACGTCGGAGGACTACCAGGCGGTTCGCTCGGCCTTCCTCGTGTTCGGATCCGATCCGGCCGCCCCGGCGAAGCTCTTCCCCGTCGAGGGTCTGGACAAGGCGATCCAGGGCATCGCCGTGGACCGCGACGGGAACATCTACGCCGCCGTGCCCGACATGGCCGCCGTCTTCCGCTTCCCGCCGCCCGACGCGACCGCCGACGGAGTCGGCGGAACGCCCGGCGGATGGCTTGCGCTGGAGGACAGGACCCCCGTCTTCCACGACGACTTCGTCGCGGGCGTCACGAACGCCCCCGGCTCGACGCCCGGCCGCCTCTCCAGCCCGGCGGACGTGTCCGTCTGGTACCCGGAGGAGGAGCCGTTCCTGCTCGTCGCGGACTCGGCCAACAACCGCATCCAGATGTTCGACCCGAACTCGCTCTCCTGGACCGAGACCAACTGGCTCGGGGCGAACATGCCCCGCGTTCCCTCCTCCCCGAACGGGCTCCTCCCCGTCTTCGCGGAGGAGCTCGGCACGACGATCCAGATCGACCCCGCCACGGGGCTTCCGTTCGATCCGGACATCATTCCCTTCGTCGAGACGAACGGGATGAGCGTCGTCACGAACTACTACCACGTTCCGGCCTTCATCCCCTACGTCTCCACCAACGGAAACGGCGTCGTCACCAACTACTACCGTCTCGAGACGACGGCGTTCCCCGTCTTTTCGACGGAGGGCGCCGGCTGCCTTTCGGCCGATCCGCCGAAGGGCCCGAAGGGCGCCTGGGGCCAGGACGGGACGACGTCCTTCGTCCTGGCGGACACCGGCCGCCGCCGGATCCGGGTCCTCGACATCGAGGACCTCTCGGCCATCGATTCCGACGAAATCCTCGCGATGGCCGTCTGGTGGCCGGCCGCCGGCGGCACCGCCCAGGGGCTCGCGGCGCGAGACATGGCCGTCACGGACGGCTCCCTCGTCTGGTGGGACGCCCTGGTGCCGGACGCGGCCGTGGAGAAGGTCCACGTCGTCCGCGAGCACGAGACCTACGAGCACGAGCTGCGCTTCACCGTGTCCCCGGCCCGGCACGACCGGACCTACACGCTTTCCGTGGAGGGGGCCGCGGGCGTCGTCGATCCCGTGCAGGCGACCGCCACGATTCCCGCGGGGTCGACGGAGGGCGTGTTCACGTTCGCGGCCCGGGACGGCATCGTCTCGACCGAGACCCTCGTCTCCTGGCGCGACCGATACGGCAACCAGGTTCCCGAAGGGGATCCGAAGGCCGTCCGCTCCGCCGAGGAGCAGGTCTTCGTCTCCCCGGTCTACACGCTCTCCGTCTCGTCGGGCGGCTTCTCGACCAACGCCCTTCTCGCCGTCGAGAACGTCGACCCGATCGTCACGAACGCCCAGATGATCGGGTATGTGATCCCCGGCCTCCCCCCCACCGCCTTCGTGTTGGGATTCCACGTCGACGCGGCCGACGCCTCCGGGGCGGACGACTCCAGCCTGACCTACCTCTGGTGGGCGTCCACCAACGTGAACTGGGCGATCAACAACCGCGACTGGGCCGTCACCAACCACGACTGGGCCGCTTCGGCGGGAGGCGACTGGTCGGAGGCTCCCTCGTTCCCGGCCGGGCAGTACACGACCGCGTCCGCGATCACCGGGACGGAGACGGCCGGACTCGTCACGAACACCGTTTCCCTGCTGGTCGCGCGCGGCAAGGAGGTTCGTCTTCCGCCCTACGAGTTCAACCAGACCAGAATCGACGAGGAGGGCTACCCCATCGCGTCCGAGCCCGGCACCACTCCGTTCTACGTCGTCTGCACGGTCCTGGACAAGGACGGCGGCCACACGATCCTCTCGTTCCCGACCCCGTCCGAGCCGTCCGGCTACGCCGGGATCTGGGCCGGCGTCTACGACCGCGACGTGGAGCCGGAAGAATCGTCCTCGTCGGACGTCGCCTACGAGGCCCGGTTCGTCGACGTCTCCGGAACCAACGTCACGTTCGTCGTGACCCTCGTCCCCGGATCGGGCGATCCGCTCGCGAGCGATACGGTTTCGCTCGAAACGGCCACGTCCCTCGGCGGCCCCTGGACGAAGCTCGGGTCTTCCAAGAAGGTTGGCGACAAGTTTCTTTCCGGCCAGACCTCCGTCGAGGTCAACGTCACCCCCGCCGGAAGCGGCGAGGTCCGCTTCTACCGCGTCGTCCGTCCCTGATTTTTCCGAAAGGCGAATACAACGCTTCCGAAATCCGTCCCATCCTTTGGCATCCCGAACATGAACCGACTCCCAACGATCCTCGCCTTCTCCCTGGCGGTCCTCTCCCTTCCCGCGCGCGCGGACGAAGCGGTCCCCGCCCCCGCCCCCGCGCCCGCGCCCGCGGCGCCGGCGGCCTCCGCCACCCTGCCCGCGCCCGGACGCCCGAGGCCCGGCTTCGAGTCCCTCCCGCCGGCGGAGAAGGAGCATGTCCGCAAGATGGCCGAGTTCCGCCGGAGCCGCGACGCCGCCGACCGCGAGCTGCTTTCCCTCCGGGAGGAGGTCGACAAGCGCAAGGAGGCCATCCTCGCCGAGAACGAGGAGGCGAGGAAGCTCCGCGACCGCATCGACGAGCTGAAGGCCGAGTTCGCCGCCGCCACCAACGCGCTCGAGGCCATCTACCGCGAGGACGAGAAGCTCTCCGAGATCGCCGCGAAGATCCCCGGCCTGCAGAAGATCGCCGAGGAGAACCAGAAGTCCCTCAACCAGGAGGTCGCGACGGCGATGCAGCTCCGGATGGCCGCGCAGCGCGCCGCCTGGGAGAAGGCGCACCCCGCCCCGCCGCCCCCGGAGGAAAAGCCGGAGGAGACGCCGGCGGAGGGCGCCGAAAGGCCCGCCGCGCCCGCTCCGGCCTCCCCGATCCCCGGAATCCCCGTTCCCCGCCTCTCCCCCGCGGCGCCCCTTCGCGCCCCGGCGGCCCCGGCGACTCCTGCCGCGCCCGCTGTCCCCGCCCCGGAACCCCCGGCCGCCCCCGCGAACTAGCACCCGGACCGCAGACTTCCGACCCCGGATCCAGAAACCTCCAACCTCTTCCCTTTTCAACCCTTTCCGGAAGAAAGGAATCCAGAAATGAAGCACAAGCCCCATCCCGAGTCCTTCCGAATCCTCGCCGCCCTCGCCGCGGCGTTCGGGCTCGCCTTCCTTCCCTCCCCGGCGTCCGCCGACGTTCGGTTCGTCACGACCGATCTGACGCTCGCCGCCGGCGAAATCGCGTACGTGAGCATCGAGTGCGACGACGCCGACGTGGAGAGGGCGAACGGCACGCCCGCCACGAGGACCGCGAACTTCTCCCTCGTGGCCGGCGCCGGAGGCAACCAAAACGCCGTCAGGCTTCTGAAGGTGACGGACGGCGTCCCCGACTCCGGCAATGGATCCGCGACGCTGGGCGTCGACATGTTCATCATCCAGAGCGGCGTCACGATCGCCCTGACCAGCCGGCAGATCGCCGTTCGCGGCGCCTCCCCCGGAACGGTGACGCTGGTCGTCTCGCTCAACGGCACGACCGCGCAGCTCCCCATCACGGTCACGGCCCCGACGTCCATCCTCTTCACGAACAACGAGGGATCGGAGTTCCTCACCTACGCGGAAAGCGAAGCCCAGACCGTCCTGAACCTGGACTTCGGATATCCTCTTCCCCAGGCGGCGACCTTCGAGGTTTCCGCCGACCCCGCCGACGCCGTCGCCTACAACGCCTTGCTTCCCGTCGCCATCAGCAAGACCCGCGCCCAGCTGAGGTTCACGCCCAAGGACGGCGTGCAGGGCGGCACGAGCGTCACGTTCACCTTCACGGAGCCGAACCTCTATCCGGACGGCGCGATCGCGACGATCACGATCACCAACGTCCCCCCCACGCTCTTCTTCCCGAGCCGCGACCCGGAGAACCCGACCAAGATCAGCGCCCTGGCCGGCGCCCCCTACATCTTCACGGCCCTCGCGTCGGACGTCACCTCCGCCGACGAGCCCCTCCAGTTCGCGTGGTCCAACTCCGGCGAAACGTCCAACGCCGTGGTGGGCCGCGTCTCCGCCGACGGCGAGATCGTCACGGTCCGCGCGTACGACAAGGACAAAGGCTACTCCGAGACCGGCTACTACATCGCCGAGCTCAAGGAGTCCAGCCGCCTGATCTTCACCGACGCCTGCACGATCGACCAGATCAACGCCCGCCACGGAAAGGGCCCGGCGGACTTCGTCATCAACCCCGCGACAACCCTCACCGACGACGCCCAGCAGCCCTGGGACGAGCTGGCGGGCAACGACTTCTACGCCTCCGCCAGCACGATGGTCCAGCCGATCATCCCGACGGACGCCGACGGCAACCCGGTGGCCTATCCCTTCGGATGGCAGTTCCCCGACGGCGACCCCGACGGCCTCGCCTCCACGCCGTCCGACCGCTACATCCCCAACCCCAACACCAACCCGATCGGCGTCAACACGCCCGAGTCGGGCGTCCGGACGATCCGCTACTTCTCCTCGTATCCCTACTTCCCGTACGACGACTTCGGCGACTTCGACCAGGACGGCCTCTCCGACGAGTGGGAGTCCCACTATCTCGACGCCGACAAGGCCCCGGACGAGCGCACGTTCGACAACTGGAGCTCGCTCGCGGTCACGGATCCCACCGGCCGCAACGGCGCGTCCGGAACGTTCTGGAACGGCGACGGCACCTGGAACAACCTCTACGACACGGCGGACAACGACCGGATCCCCACCCGCGAGTTCGAGGAGATCGAGAACGTCTGGACGGCGGACCCCCACTACGACCACACGGACGGGATGGTCAACCTCGTCCGCGTGTTCAAGTACCCGCTCACCGGCAACTACGTCGACTACGGCACGTGCTCCGGCGACGCCCCCGGGTCGATCCTCACGATCGCCGGGGTGACCTCCTACGAGACCCTGTCCCGCCAGTCGACCTCGACGAAGCCCTTCTTCTCCAACATCCTCGAGTTCCGCGGCCTGCCCCAGTCCGCCTCCGCCGACAAGGACCATCCGGTCTGGCGCCAGTACGGCTATCCCGGCATCATCTCCGGCGGCACGCCGGGAACGGAGCAGCAGGCGATCGAGAACGTGGCGCTCCGCGGCAACTGCCCGGCCACCGACCCGACCGTGGCGGACTCCGACGGCGACATCAAGGATGACGGCTGGGAGTACTACTTCTGGACCACGATCCTCTACGAGAACAAGCCCGAGTACTGGCGCGCGTTCGACCCCACCTTCACGCTCTACCCGAACCTCGCTCCCGGCGGCGGCGCCGACTTCAGGGCCACCGGCCTCCCGCTCCTGCGCCGCGATCTGGAGGGCTACGAGGCCGAATACGACGGCGGCCTCTTCGTCCGCTACGCCGACCAGGAGTTCGAGCCCGAGCTGATCCGCGACGAGTGCTACTACGGCAGCCCCAACCTCGACCCGACCACGCGCTCGAGCGACAAGAACGCCCTCACCAACACCCCGATCGGCTCCGTCGCCTACTACGAGTCCCCCGCCGACGAGGAGCCGACCCCCGCCGTCGTCTTCCACATGGGCGGCCTCGAGATCTACACGCGCGACGGCCACGTCGACGCGCTCGGCCGCGCCAAGCTCTTCTACAATCCGCGGCAGACCCCGGACTACTACACGATGGACGGTCCCCAGCCGAGCTACAACGGCCAGGAGGGCGTCTACCCCACGGCGATGGGCGCGTCGCTCGAGCCCGGCGAGATCTCCGGCGCCTACGTCGACTTCCTCACCGGCCAGTTCTTCCTGCCCGGCTACGACTACTTCTCCGACGACCTCAAGGAGATCATCGGATCCCGCGAGGCCACGCTCACCGCGACCTACCGAACCTTGAACGGCCTCTTCCCCAAGAGCTGGCTGCTCTCCCAGTTCGACCCGATGGACCCGATGGTCGGCCTCTGGAACGACAAGTGGGAGGGCTATCCCGACTTCGAGGCGATCCTCGGCGCACTCGGGATCGATCCCGGCCAGTGGGACTGCGTCTCCGACCTCGACGGCGACGGCCTCACCAACTACGAGGAGTACTTCCTCGGCACCAACCCCATGCACTGGGATACCGACAACGACGGCATGCCCGACGGCTGGGAGGTCCTCTTCGAGCTCGATCCGCACAATCCCCGCGACGCGACCGAGAACCCCGACTGCGACGTGATGTACGCGTCCGGCGGCTACCGCCACTGCGACGCCTTCCTCTACGACTACTTCAACGACACGTTCTGGAACGGCCAGGCCTCCCTCGGCTTCCTCCCCGGCGCCGGCGCGCACTCGTCCCCCGCCGGCAACTTCAACATCCCCTTCACATCCCGCGAGGAGTTCTACGTCCAGAAGTGGATGATCGGCAAGGACGACAGCGGCAACTACCCGATGTTCGTGAACGCCGTCTATCCCTCGATGTGGTGGGACTACAACCGGATGCAGCCGATCAAGTCGCTCAACCCCCGCAGCGACGACTCCAACGAGGACCACATCCCCGACGGCTGGGCGCTCTACGCCGGCTACAAGCCCGCGGGCTCGATCGACCTGATCGACCACGTCTGGGCCCCGTTCTACGCCCTGCCGATGTTCTGCCCCGGACCCCTCCGCCCCGACCCGGACGACAAGAAGGGCGACGGCCTCGGCTGGCTCGACGAGTTCGAGAACTGGACGATGTTCAACACCCGCCAGGCCCAGATCGACAACGGCGTCTACCTCGAGGAGAACCAGATGGCCGGCCACTACCACCCGGCTTCCTGGTACCGGCCCCGCGCCGAGGACTGGACCAACAAGCTCTACCCGACCGACCCGTGGCACGGCGACACCGACGGCGACGGCATCCCCGACCCGGCCGAGTACCAGGAGGCCGGCGGCGACAACAACGGGGACGGCCTCACGCTCCTGAACTTCAACCCCTGCTCGGCCGACACCCGCCTCAACCGCATGGGCGACGCGTTCAACTACGCCGCCGGCCTCTACGACACCACCAACTCCCCCCGCGCCGACCTGCAGGGCGAGCTCGGGCCCTACGGCGACCCCGACGGCGACGGCCTCCCGAACTACCAGGAGTATCTCACGACCGCCGTCTACGGCTGGCGCTACGACTACTGGTACAGCCCCGACAACCAGGAGCTCTGGGTGCCCTTCGGCGAATACCAGGCGCCGTACTCGATGAAGGACGACGACCTCGAGTGGCAGATCGCCGCCGACCCCTACATCGCCGCCAACTACAGCATGGACCCGATCGAGGGCACCGACGTGCGGCTCTACGAGGTCGCCTCGCCCCTGCTCGGCTTCGTTCCGCTGTACAAGGACGCGTACCCCTACGGCAAGTCCGTCCACTTCCAGCCCTACCGCCCGTCCGACTTCTTCCGCGGCCGTCCGAGCTCGAAGCGCATCAACGACATCATCTCCACGGTGATCCGCCTCGAGCGCCGCTGGACTCGTGAGATCACCCACACGCCCAAGGTCCTGCTGACCGACGAGGCCGGCAACCCGATCCTGGACGAAAAGGGCAACCCGCAGGTCATCGACGGCGAGCCCCACACCGCCCAGGGCTGGGACGAAAGCTACTCCCCGACCCTCAACGACCTGGAGAAGGCCGAGCTCGACCCGCAGCTCAAGGTCTCCGTCATCGCCAACTACATGCAGCGCGTCTACGCTCTCACGCACGACCGCGACCTCCGCTTCATGCTCGACAAGGATCCTCTCACCGGCGAGCTCAAGTCCACCGCGTTCATCAGCCTCGAGGAATACTACACGCTCTATGACGGCTACCCGTCCGCCGAGTGCGACCTGCGCGACTATATGTACTCCTACGGCAGCTACCCGGCCCCGTGGGAGCCCAAGGACGTCCAGATCGTCGACGACGCGGTTCCCGTCATCTGGGCCTTCGCCCCGCCGGGATCCCCGTTCCCGAGCTGCCTGCCGCGCGACCCCGACTCCGACCACGACGGGATGGACGACTACTGGGAGGTCTACCACGGCCTCAACCCGCTCTACGGCGGCTCGCCCTCCATCGGCGGCGCCGGCTCCTATCCCGAGCAGGATCGCGCCGACAAGCACGAGCACGGCCTCGGATCCACCCGCGACTGGTACATGAACCCCGATCCGCGCTACGTGCGCGTGCTCTCCGGCGGCCTCGCCGTCTCCCGCGAGCCGAGGGCCTTCGCCTACATGAAGATGGGCCCGCCCCTCATGGAGGCCGCCCACTTCGACTACAAGACCCGCCCGTGGCTCGCCGGCGACCGCTTCGCCGACCCGGACCAGGACGGCCTCTGCAGCCAGGAGGAGAGCTACAACTACCTTCTCAACGACGTCCTGCACCACACCGACCCGTCGCCCTACTGGTTCACCGACCCGTCCTACGCCGAGTCCTACGTGAACCTCTACTACAAGGTCGACGGCGAGCTCGGCGGGATCTACTGGTGGTGGGACAAGGACCTGCTGGACACCGACGCCGACGGTCCGACCTACCTCTTCGACTTCGAGATCAACGAGGGCTTCGACACCGACAACGACAACATCGCCGACAGCGTCGAGCTGACGCAGGACGACAACAACGGCGTCACCGACCCGCTCGACCTCGACTCGCCGCGCAAGCGCAAGGCCCTCTACTTCGACGGCCACGCCGCCGCGCGCACGCGCAACCCCTACTACCACGACAAGTTCTCCCTCACGAGCTACACCGTCGAGTTCTGGGTCCGCCCGCAGCAGCTGCCCGCCGCCGGGAAGCGGATGACGCTCGTCCAGCGCCCCGTCCTCATGCCCGTGGACGACTCCTCCGGCGCCACGCACTGGGACATCCGCCACACGTTCCTCCTCCAGCTCGACGACCTCGGCCGCGTCTGCGCCCGCGTCGACAACGACGCGCGCGAGACCGTCGCCTCCGCCACCGTCGTCTCCGCCGGCCGCCTCGTCCCGAACAAGTGGGCCCACGTCGCGCTCACGATGGACTCCGTGGACGACCGCTTCGTCCTCTACATCAACGGCGAGTACGCCGCGGGCGTCGGCGCCGGCCTCAAGCCCTGCACCGGCGGCCTGTTCGGCTTCCAGTACCAGTCCCCCGTCGGCCTCGAGGGCGAGTGGGAGAGCGCCAACCTCTACGACTACAGCCCGTCCCCGATCGTCCTCGGCGCGTTCGACCGCAACCCGTGGGGCGTCGTCGGCGGCGCCTACGAGACCTACCCGTGGGGCACGATGAACCGGGGACGGTCCTCCATCGCCGGCCAGTCCGAGCCCGACTTCGACCCCGACCAGTACTTCGTCGGCTGGATGGACGAGGTCCGCATCTGGGACCGCTGCCGCACCCAGTCGGAGATCAAGAACGACCGGATGAAGCGGTACACCGCCGCGGACATCGAGGCGGTCAACCGCAAGCGCCTCGCCTGGGAGCTCCAGGGCTGGGACGAGAAGGATCCCGAGCGCGACCGCGTCGGCGACAACTTCGTCTCCGCCACCGCCCAGTCGCCCTTCCCGGAGCGCCTGCTCTACCACTATGCGTTCGACAACCTGCCGGACGTGATGCCCTCGCGCGACCGCGACACGTCCTTCATGGACTTCTTCACGGCCGACGCCGACCCGTTCCCCGCCGGCTGGCAGAGCGACGCCGTCTCGGCCTACCGCCCGAACCCGTTCTGGACCGCGCCGATGTGGTACCACTACCGTTCGCTCCAGTTCCCGCACCTCGTCCCGTGGTGGTACGCCGCGCAGCACCGCTCCACCGTCTACACGGACTACAGCTACGTGCCGTGGATCGAGAACACCGTCGCCCACATGCCGCAGACGCCCGCGCTCGACATGAAGGGCCTGTTCCCGAACTGGAACACCGCCACCTGGACCGTCGAATCCTACCGCTACCGCGCCGCGATGGACTGGATGAGCGACGCCCTCGGGCCGACGGACTTCGTCCCCGCGCGCCAGGACGACGTCGTCCCCGCGGCGCTGCCCGCCCAGGGCTCCACGGACGTCACGCTCGACCGCATCCGGAACTCGATGAACCCCTACGTGATGTTCTACCGGACCGCGATCACGATCGCCGACGAGACCGCACCGGACCAGTTCGCCGGCAAGCTCGACCGCTACGGCCGCTACACCGGCATCCCCGTCCTCTCCGACATGCTCCCGCTCATGGACGCCGTCGCGGACATCGACGTGCCGATGTGGGACGGCAAGGGCCGCGGCACCGAGCTCGCCTCCGTCGACACCGACGGCGACGGCCTGCCCGACTGGTGGGAGATCGCCCACGGCCTCGACCCGAACGACGCCTCCGGCGCGAACGGCGCCTACGGCGACCCGGACGGCGACGGCCTCGACAACTGGGCCGAATACCTCGCCCACACCGATCCGTTCCGCTACGACACCGATGGCGACGGCTACTCCGACTACTACTCCCGCCCCGACGGCCAGAGCCTCACCTACGGCGAAATGTACGACGACGGCGACGGCATGGACAACGTCTGGGAGATCGAGCACGGCCTCGACCCCAACCGCTACGACGGCACCGACGACGCCGACGGCGACGGCTGGACCAACTGGGAGGAGTACATGGCCGGCACGAACCCGAACAACAGCGCGTCCGTCCCCGACCCCGAGTTCTCCGTCACCTTCGACTACAACGGCGACGTCACCGACACCGCCAACCTCGTCGTCTTCTCCTACGGCGAGCGGACCGCCGGCCCGAACATGGGCGGCGCCTACGACGGCAAGTTCTCCAGCGTGCCCAACTGGAGCTTCCCGACGCGCCTGCTCGGCGACGACGGGAAGTCGAAGGTCGCCGGCGGCGAGTGGAACGTGAACTTCCTGGAGCTCGGCCACATCGTGTCGGCCACGATGACGATCTCGACGCTCGTCAACGGGACGAACATCACCGCCACGCTCCCGCTCTCGCGCTGGAACGAGGAGTACGGCATGTTCCTCTACGACATCACCGGCGTCATCGGGATGGAGTACGAGTCCGGGACCGTGTTCTGCTCCGAGAACTACGTCGGAACGCCGTACCAGCTCAACGTCACGATCGACGGCTACACCTTCCCGTTCACCGCGGCGGGCCTGCTCCGCACGGCCGGGACGCACCTCAACAGCGGCTACAACCGCTTCCTCGGCTTCGTCGACGTCAACGGCAACCAGGAGCTCGACATCGGCGAGCCGATGGGCCTCTCGCAGCCGCGTCCCTCGCTCGTGAGCTGGGACGCCGTCGAGACGACGATCCCGCTCTCCGACTCCGTCTGGGGGTACCCGCGCATCCACTGGGAGGCGCCCGAGTCCACCAACGGCGTCTCCGCGTCGGACCTCACCTACTTCGTCACCTTCGAGTGGCAGCGCGGCGCCTCGCTCCGCGCCGACACGGCGACGACCGCCGACAGCGACGCCGACGGCCTCGAGGACTGGATGGAGGCGATCGCCGGCACCGATCCGAACTCCACCAACGGCGTCCCGAACGACTACTACGCGATCGATCCCGCGAGCGGCCTCTTCTGGGGCGAGCTGCTGGACGACGGCGACGGCGTCCCGCTCTCCTGGGAGCTCCAGTACGGCCTCGACCCGCAGCGCTTCGACGGGCTGGACGACGCCGACGACGACGGCTGGTCCAACTACGCCGAGTTCATGGCCGGCACCGACCCGACCGACGCCGACTCCTACCCCGAGCCCGCGCTCGACGTCACGTTCCGCTACTGCGGCGCCGTGAACGGCTCCTCGGTCCTCAAGGTCCAGAGCTACGGCGAATCCCTCCACGGCCGCTATCCCGGCTCCAACGGCCAGGCGACCGTCAACATGGCCGGCTCCGGCGACGGGCTCTACACGTCCTCCACGAAGCTCGTCGGCACGTTCGGAATGCCCTACTACTCCGGCGGCTCGGTCCACTACTTCGCCGCGATGGCGATGGGCGTCACGTTCGACGTGTCGGACACCGGCGCGGCCGGCGTCCGCTCGGCCACGCTCTCGTTCTACCGCGACGGCCAGCTCAACACCTACGAGATGCAGGAGTTCAACGAGGAGTACGGCTACTTCGTGGACGACGAGAAGGACCACATCTTCTTCGAGTACGAGACCGGCTACATGCTGTCGCGTTCCGGCGAGACGCTCACGGAGGAGGACGAGCTTCGCGGCCGCTGGTACACGTTCGAGTACACGCCCTCGGCCAAGGCCTATCCCTTCACCGTGAAGAGCATGACCCGCGTCACCGAGGGCTACCACATGGTCGAGGGCCGCAACCGCTTCCTCGGCTTCATGGACCTCAACAGCGACGGCAACTGGGATCCGGGCGAGCCGATGGGCCTCTCGCCCGAGGGCGCCACGCTCGTCGGCTGGGACTCGGCCGCCGCCGAGATCGCCCTCACGGACTCGCTCTGGGACTTCCCGCGCATCTCGTGGGAGGCCGAGGCCGCCGGGGCCGACGTCCCCGCGGACGGCGCCTACTACGTCACCTTCACCTGGAACCGCGGCGTCTCCGCGCAGAGCAGCTCCGAGTCCTTCACCGCCGTCACGGGCGACACGGACGGCGACGGCCTCGAGGACTGGATGGAGGCCCTCGCCGGAACCGATCCGGCCTCCACGAACGGCGTCCCGAACGACTACTACTCGATCGATCCGGCCACGGGCCTCTTCCACGGCGAGCTCTACGACGACGGCGACGGCATGCCCGAGGCGTGGGAGACGCGCTACGGCCTCGACCCCTACCGCTTCGACGCGACGAGGGACCGGGACGACGACGGCTGGTCCAACTGGGCCGAGTTCATGGCGGGGACCAATCCGTCCAACGCCGACGACTTCCCCGAGCCCTCGCTCGACGTGACGTTCCGCTACAACGGGACGGTGAACGGATCCTCCGTCCTCAAGGTCCAGAGCTACGGCGAGTTCCTCCACGGGCTCTATCCGGGCGCGAACGGGTCCGCCTCGGTCAACATGGCCGGCACGGGCGACGCGCTCTACACCTCGTCCACGAAGCTCGTCGGCACGTTCGGCATGCCCTTCTACTCCGAGGGCGTCGTCCACTACTACATCGCCAACGCGATGGGCGTCACGTTCGACGTGTCGGACACCGGAGCGGCCGGCACCCGGTCGGCCACGCTCTCCTTCTACCGCGACGGCTCGCTCGCCACCTACGAGCTGCAGGAGTTCAACGACGAATACGGCTACTTCGTCGACGACGACACCGACCACATCTTCTTCGAATACGAGACCGGCTACATGCTGACGCGCTCCGGCGACAAGCTCACGGAGGACGACCAGCTCCGCGGCCGCTGGTATACGTTCGAATACACGCCCTCCGCCAAGTCCTATCCGTTCACGGTCCGGAACATGACCCGGAACAAGGAGGGATACCACACCGTCGAGGGCCTCAACCGCTTCCTCGGCTTCATGGACCTCAACAGCGACGGGGCGTGGAACCCGGGCGAGCCCATGGGCCTCTCGACCGAGGGCGCCACGCTCGTCGGCTGGGACTCGGCCGCGGCGGAGATCGTCCTCACCGATTCCCTCTGGGACTATCCGCGCCTCTCGTGGGCGTCCGAGGCCGCCGCCGCCGAGCCCCCCGCCGACGGCGCCTACTACGTCACCTTCGAGTGGGACCGCGGCGTCTCCTCGCAGGGCGGCGTCGCCTCTTACGCCGCCATCACCGGCGACACGGACGGCGACGGTCTCGAGGACTGGATGGAGGAATCCGCCTCCACCGATCCGGCCTCCACGAACGGCGTCCCGAACGACTACTACGCGATCGATCCGGCCACGGGACTGATGTGGGGCGAGCTCTACGACGACGGCGACGGCCTCCCGTCGGCCTGGGAGATGCGCTACGGCATCGACCCCTACCGCTTCGACGCGCAGCTCGACCTCGACGACGACGGCTGGTCCAACTGGTCCGAGTTCATGGCCGGCACCGACCCGTCCAACCCGGACGACTTCCCCGAGCCCGAATTCGGCGTCACGTTCCGCTACACCGGCAAGGTGGACGGCGTCTCGGCCCTCAAGGTCCTCGCCTACGGATCCGACGTCCACGGCCTCTATCCCGGAAACGGCACCCCCGCGAACGGCCCCGCCGCGTCCGTCGTCATGGGCGGCTCCCAGGACGGCATCTACACCACGCTCGACACGACGGTCGGCCTCTGGAACGACAACGGCCCGGTCACGGCGCTGAACACGCAGTGGGGCACGTCCTTCATCGGCGTGAAGAACATCTCCGCCGCGACGCTGCTCGTCTACCGCGACGGCCAGCAGGTCGAATACGCGGCCACGCCCTTCTACGAGAACGACGACTACGGCGTCTTCGTCGACGACGCGGAGGCCCGCATCTTCGTCGAATGGGCCTCCGGCCTCGTGATGACCCAGTTCTACAGCGACACGCAGGACGCCGACAGCCTGATCGACGAGTCCGGCCTCATCGTCAAGCTCGGCCGCTCCGACCACTTCGCGCCGTCCTACCGCCTCACCTTCACGACGGCGAGCGAATCCTTCCCGATGCAGATCGGCAGCCTCGCCCGCGACCGCTCCAACGGAGGCGGCCACATGGTCGAGGGTCCGAACCGCTTCCTCGGCCTCATGGACCTGGACGGCGACGGCGAATGGGATCCCGGCGAGCCGATGGGCCTCTCCCTCGGCGGCGCGACCCCGGTCGGCTGGGAGACCGTCGCCGCGGAGATTCCGCTTACCGACTCGGTCTGGGGCTACCCGCGCGTGGCATGGCCCGCCGCGCCGTTCGAGAACCCGACCTACTACGTCACCTTCACCTGGGTCCGCGGCGGCAAGTCCGCGGAGGAGGAGGAGGCCGGCGTCTCCTACTTCGGCACCACCGGCGACTGGGACAGCGACGGCCTCGAGGACTGGATGGAGGCCCTCGCCGGCACCGACCCCGCCTCGACGAACGGCACCCCGAACGACTACTACGCGATCGACCCCGCCACCGGGTTCTTCTACGGCGAGCTCCACGACGACGGCGACGGGATGCCGACCGACTGGGAGCTGCGCTACGGCCTGAACCCCTACCGCTACGACGCCTCGGGCGACGCCGACGACGACGGCTGGTCCAACTACGCCGAGTTCATGGCCGGCACCGACCCGACCAAGGCCAGCTCCTACCCGCACCCGAGGCTCGCCGCCACGTTCTACTACGCCGGCCAGCAGACCGACCTCGTCTCCCTCGGCGTCTACACCTACGGCCAGAAGACCCAGGGCGCCACGTGGGGCGGCGCCTACGACGGGCGCTACACTTCCACCAAGGGCTTCTCCGACGGCGTCTACCTCGGCTCCGACGGCTCCGTCACGCTCGACGAATGGAGCGACGTGGGCGCCGGCGGCACGTTCGCCGTCAACAACCTCGAGCACGGCCTCATCGAGAGCGCCTCGATCAACGTCTACGTCCAGAACGCCGAGGGCGCGATGGAGACCCGCTCGTTCCAGATGACCCAGATCAACCCCGGGATGGGCCTCTTCACCCAGGACGAGCTGGGGTGGATCCTCATCGAGATCGAGTCCGGCCGCGTCCTCTCCACCGGCGACTACGTCGGCAAGATCGCGGACGTCCACACGACCGTGAAGACCTACACATTCCCGGTCACCTTCAAGGGCCTCATCCGCAACCCCGAGGGGAACCACACGCACATGGTCGAGGGTCCCAACCGGTTCCTCGGCTGGATGGACCTGGACGGCAACGAGACCTACGACCAGGGCGAACCGATGGGCCTCGCCCTCTACAACCCGTCCCTCGTCGGCTGGGACTCCACCGCCATCGAGATCCCGCTCACCGACACGCTCTGGGACTACCCGCGCCTCTCGTGGAACGACTTCGTTCCGACGAACTTCACGCCCGTCGAGTACCAGGTCTACTTCAAGATGCTGGGCAAGACGACGGCCGGGACGATCACGACCAACGAGACCTCGACGACGACGACGGTCGGCATCTACGGCGACCTCGACGGCGACGGCCTCGACTACTGGATGGAGATCACCGCGCAGGGCGCCACGGAGGGAGGCCTGCCGGATCCGAGCAATCCGACCTCCTGCGTCCCCGGACGGCTCGACTACGACGCCGTCGACACCGGCCGCGTCCTCGACGCCGACGGGAAGCTCACCTACGGCGAGAGTCTTGACGACACCGACGGCATGCCGGCCCAGTGGGAGCTCGCCTACGGGCTCGACCCGCACCTGTTCGACGCGGACTCCGACCTGGACGACGACGGCTGGTCCAACTACGCCGAGTTCCTCGCGAACACCGATCCGAGCGATCCCGACGACTATCCCGCTCCGCGGTTCGACGTCACGTTCCGCTACGACGGCGAGGCGGACGGCGCCGATCTCATCAAGGTCCTCTCCTACAGCGAGAGGCGCCACGGCACGCATCTGGTCGAGACCGATCCGGCCACCATCTACATGGGCGGCCTCCCCGACGGTCTCTACACCACGCACGCCCGGGGCTTCGGCCAGTTCAAGGACGCCGGCATCGGCGAGTTCGAGGGGATGGAGTTCGGCCTCTCGCGCTTCGGCGGGGAGCGCATCGGAGCCGCCACGCTCACGCTTTCGGTGTCCGGAGGCGGCGGAACCGCCGGCACCGACGCCGAAAACGCCCTCTCCGCGCAGGTCACCTACACGCTCCAGCCCTACAACGACGAGTTCGGCGTCTTCGTCAACGACGGGGAGGCGTTCATCCTGCTCGAATACGACACGGGCGTCATCTACTCCCGGTTCGTCTACGAGGTCAAGGAGAAGGGGACGAACAACGTCGAAACGGTGCGAACGGAGGTCAAGTACGACAAGGAGGAGGTCGGCCGCTTCCTCGACTCGCACTACGTGGTCGAGTACTCGCCCAGCACAACGCACTATCCGTTCACCGTCGGCGGGCTCCAGCCGGCCGGTACGACCGCGGGGATCGCGGCCCTCGGCACGCACGACCATATGGTCGAGGGATACAACCGGTTCCTCGGCTGGATGGACCTGAACAACGACAACACGTGGAACCCGGGCGAGCCGATGGGCCTCTCGCTCTACGACGCGACGCTCGTCGGCTGGGACTCCGTCGTGACGGAGATCCCGCTCACGGACGAGCTCTTCGGCTTCCCGCGCATCGCGTGGGAGGCGCCGACCAACATGCTCGGCGTCACGTCCTACCACGTCTACATCACGCGTCCCGTCGGAGACGGGGACGACGAGGACGAGGAGATCGAGGAGAATGCGGGCCCGGAGGACGGCATCGTCGTCGAGGCCCCGCGGACCTTCCTCCACGAAGGCGACTACGTTGCGGCCGGCATCAAGGGCCTCGACCTCGGCGACGCGGCCAACGCGCTCTATCGGTACGAGGTCATCGCCCAGAACGACAGCGACATGTCGATGCAGCAGGTGATCGCCGAGGGCGAGTTCCGCCTTCTCTCCCGCGAGGTCAATCCCGCCGACGGCGTTCGCCGCGCGATGTCTGCGGTCTACCCGACCAACAACGCCGTCCTCCACGGGCCCCTCGTCGAGCTGCGCTGGAAGATGGACTGGCGCACGGAGGGCGTCTACGTCACCGTGAGGAAGGACGGCGCGGCCATCCCCGAGCTGACCGACCTCTACGTGCCGTTCCCCGTCCGCCATGGCCGAATCACGGACGACGACTACTACTACAGCTACATCCCGCAGCTCAAGGACGGGCGGTCGATCGTTTCGCTCGGCGCCGGCAGCTACACGTGGGAGGTGAAGGAGAACCTCAACCTCGCCGGCTACGCGCCCAAGACGGCGACCGGCTCGTTCATGATCGCCGACGGCGGCGCCACGACCCGCAGCGTCGCCTCGATCTCCGGCAACGTCCACTACTACGGGCGCCTCGCCGACGCGAACGGCGTGTTCGACGCCGGCAAGGTCGTCGTCCTCGCCTACAAGGTTTCCAACCAGGCCTCCTCGAGCCTCGGCGTGTCCGGCAATCCGGTCGCGCGGCTCACGCTCGCCGGCGCCGGTCCGTTCTCGGTCTCGAACCTCGTGGCCGGCACATACGGCCTGATTGCGTTCGTCGATGCGAACGGAAACGGCCTGCCCGACGTCGGCGAGACGCAGGGCCTGGCCTTCACGGGCGGCTCGGCCGACCCGATCCAGCTGCCCGAGTGGTTTGGCCCGATCCAGATCCGGGTGGAGGACGGCGCCGCCGTCCCGGTGGAGGACGTCCACATCGTCCTGCGCGACCGCGACCTGAACGGCGACCGGGTGCCGGACGTCTACGGCGGCTCGCTGGCCGCCTACAAGGACCTTGCCCTCGTGACGGTCCCGGCGGCGAAGCCGACGTCCGGTCCGGGGACGAACTGGGTGAGCACCGCCATCTTCGACCGCAACTTCCGGCCCTACAGCTCCCGCACCGTCAAGTCCACGAGCACGTCGGAGACCGGCGGCTCGACGACCGGCGAGAAGGAGTGGGGGCCGTTCTCCGTCGCGGCGCCGCGCAAGTTCCTCCACGAGGGGGACCTCGCCCGCCTCGGAACCTACGGGTTCGACCTCGAGAACGCCAACTACGCGGACTTCACCTGGTCGGTCGTCGCGACGGACGGCTACCACTCCCAGACGAACGTCGGCGGCTCCTTCTCCGTGTTCGCCGGAACGGACGACATGCGCTCCCTGCTCAGTCTCCGGTGGCCGGTGCAGGGCACCGTCGTCCACGGATCCACCGTCCGGTTCGAATGGGAGATGGACGACCGCAACGCGGGCGTCGACTTCACCCTGAGGAACCTCGACACGGGCGAGACGCTGATCGACCGGAAGACGATCGCCTTCCCGGTCCGCCACTGGGACACCGAGGTCCAGTGCTACTACTACACGGCCATCCCGCAGATGGAGGACGGTCTGCGGTTCGTCTCGCTCCCGGACGGCCTCTACGAATACGTCGTCACGGAGCGCCCGAACACGACGTCGCCGTTCGTCACGCGGCAGACGAAGAGGGAGACCTTCCGGGTCCGCAACGCGGAGAACACGCGCGTCACCGGCTCGATCGAGGGCACCGTGCGGTACTACGGCCGCTCGATGGAGCCCGGCGATCCGCCGACCTGGACGGCGCCGCTGCGCATCCGCGCCTACCGCACCTCCGCCGCGGCGACCTCCTCCGCGTCCGTGGGCGGCCTGCTCGTCGCCGAGACGGTCCAGAACGTCAACGGGCCGTTCCGCCTCGAGGGCATCGAGGCCGGCACCTACGACATCCAGGCCTTCGTCGACTCCAACGGAAACGGCGTCGCGGACGAGTGGGAGACGCAGGGCTTCGGCGTGCTCGGCGGCAACGCGAGCCCCGTCGTGATCCCCGCGGCCGCGCCGCCGATCGTCGTCACGAACGGCGCCGCCGTCACGCAGGTCAACATCGTCCTGCACGACCGCGACACGGACGGCGACCTGCTGCCCGACGTCTGGGAGTGGAAGGAGTTCTCGAGCCTGACGGAGCACAACGGCTTCGAGGCGTCGGTCAGCAACGACTACGTGTCGCTGGTCTGGTCCGAGGGCGAGGCCGCGACCGCGGACTGGATCTGGAAGGCGACCAACGTCATCCTCACGACCTTCGTCCCCGAGACGGCCGGCATCCGCGTCCGCATCGACGAGCCGCGCACGTTCCTGCACGAGGGCGACCTGCTGGCGCCCTACGAGCTCAAGGACCGCTCGCCCGGCGCCGAGGACGTGCCCGAGAACCGCCGGTACCGCCTCTGGAGCCTGTCGACCGATCCCATCACCGGCGTCCAGACCTGGGATCCGATGGACAGGCCCTACTACGGCTTCGAGCTCGGCGCCTACACCAACATCGACGTGAAGTGGACCGCCGAGGCGACGGACGGCGTCGGCACGATGACGCTCGCCGAGTCCGCGTTCCGCGTCACGGCCGCGACGGACGACGAGTACGATCCGGCCGTGGCCCGCTACCCGCGGCAGAACGAAAAGGTCCGCACGTCCGTCGTCCAGTTCGAATGGAAGATGGACGAGCGCACCGCCGGCGTGGACTTCCGCCTCTGGCGGACCTCCGGGCCCGACGACAACGGCGGGGAGCTCGTCGCGGACATGACGATCCCGCTGCCCGTGCGGCACTGGGACGCCGACGAGCGGTGCTACTACTGGACCGCGCGCCCGCAGCAGGAGGACGGCCTGCGCTTCCTCGACCTCGAGGACGGTTTCTACCGCTACGAGATCCGGACGCGTCCGCGCACCGCGGCGAGCGTCGCGTCCCCGAGGGTCGTTTCCGAGCGCTTCCAGATGGCGCACGGCGAGCCGTCCCGCGTGACCGGCTCCATCGATGGAGAGATCCGCTACTTCGGACGCTCGATGGAGGCCGGCGACCCGCCGACCTGGCCCGCCGACCTGCACCTGCAGGCCCGCAGGGTCGGCTCCTCGGCGGCCACCTCGGCCTCCGTGGGCGGAGAGATCGTGTCCGACGAGGTCCGCTCCACCAACGGCGCGTTCCGCGTCACCGGCCTCGCGGCCGGCACCTACACGATCCTCGCGTTCGTCGACTCCAACGGCAACGGCATCGCGGACGACTGGGAGACGCAGGGCTACGGCGTCTTCGGCGGAAGCGCGAGCCCCGTCGTGGTGCCCGGCTCCGCGCCGCCGATCATCGTCACGAACGGCGCCGCCGTGACCGGCGTCAACGTCGTGCTGCACGACCGCGACACCGACGGCGACAAGCTGCCCGACGTCTGGGAGTGGAAGCAATACGGCAATCTGACGGACGCCTGGGCCGGCCACGAACCCGGCGAACCCTACGCCGCGGCGGACCGGACCGCCTCCGAGGGCGAGGACGTCCTTCTGGACTGGACGTGGCCGATCGACTGGACGCAGGTGATCCGCCGCGCGGCCGCCACGGCCGTGAAGGAGGCGCTGCGCGTCCGCGTCGAGGCGCCGCGCACGTTCCTGCACGAAGGCGACTTCCTGGCGCCCTACATCCTGCGCGACCGCTCGCCGGACGCGACGGACGAGCCCGCCAATCGGTTCTACCGCCTGTGGCTCGGGCAGGAGATCGGCGGCGTCCGGACCTGGATCCCGCAGACGGAGCCCTACCTCGGCTTCGACCTCGGATCGCACTCCAACATCGTGGTGACCTGGACGGTCGAGACGTCCGACGGCTCCGGCGCGACCGAGATCGCGTCCGGCACCTTCCCGGTCTCTACGGTCACGGGCGAACCCCGGATGCCGGCGTCGGCCCGGTATCCGATCCAGAACACGACGGTCCGCACAGCGATCGTCGAGTTCGAATGGACGATGGACGAGCACAACGCGGGCGTCGTCTTCAGCCTGTGGAAGACGGACGGCCCGAACGACGAGGAAGGCGTCCCGATCGCCACGAACCGCATCGTCGCGCTGCCCGTGCGCCACTGGGATGCCGTCAAGAGATGCTTCTACTGGACGGCCCGGCCGCAGCTGGGCGACGGCATCGAGGTCCTGGATCTCGAGGACGGCTGGTATCGCTACGAGATCACGACCTGCCCGCGGACGGATCTCGTCGATACGGAGACGATCTCCGGCCGGTTCCGGATGGCCAAGACCGAGGGCTCCCGCGTGACGGGCTCCATCGACGGAACGATCCGCTACTTCGGCCGCTCGATGGACGCTTCGGCCGATCCCGCGACGTGGGGCGACGCCGTCCTGCACCTGCAGGCGCGCAAGGTCGGCGAATCGGCGACCTCGTCCGCGATGGTGGGCGGCGCGCTCGTCGCCGACCAGATGCGCGGCACCAACGGCGCGTTCCGCATCGACGGCCTCGCGGCCGGCACCTACACGATCCTCGCGTTCGTCGACTCCAACGGCAACGGAATCGCGGACGACTGGGAGACGCAGGGCTACGGCGTCTTCGGCGGAAGCGCGAGCCCCGTCGTGGTGCCCGGCTCCGCGCCGCCGATCGTCGTCACGAACGGCGCCGCCGTGACCGGCGTCAACGTCGTGCTGCACGACCGCGACACCGACGGCGACCGCCTGCCCGACGTCTGGGAGTGGAGCCGGTTCGGAAACCTGGCGAAGAGCGGATACGACATTAATGACGAAGTTATCCCGAACGGACTCCGCCTTCTTGATTACGTTGAGAGCACCGGCGCGCAGTGGGTTGACACGGGCGTGTTCGCTGGTCCGCAGACTCGCTCCGAAACGGATGTCGCCGTCATGGAATGGGGGGATGGCGTCCTGCTCTCCGGATCGGGCTCCAACCGCCATGCTTTTGGCAAGGGCTGGTCGGGCTCCATTACGAATGGAGGCAACGCCGCCAAGCTCTACTTTGGCCTCGGCGCCCAGAACTACGCGTCGGCGGTCAAACTTTCGACGCTGACCGGAGTCCGCCATGTCTACTGGATTGACGCGGCCACGGCCACGGCCGGCCTGGACGGGAGAGAGTTCTCTCTCGCTTCTGCCGGCGACATAGGTACCAACCTCTTCCCGGCCGCATTGCTGGCTCAGCGCACAGGCGCGGCCGAAACCAGTGTTCGCGGGAAGATAACCGCGCGTCTTTATGGATGCAAGTACTACGAGGAGGGCATCCTCGTCCGCGACTTCGTCCCCGTACTCGATGCGAACGGCGTCGCGGGTCTTTTGGATCGCGTCTCCGGCCAGGTCTTCTATTCCGCCACGGCTACGCCCTTCGTGGCGGGTCCGGAGCGTGTGCCGGCCGATGGAGAAGGCATGTGGCTCTGGGAGGCCTACGCCGCGCTGCCCTACAGCGATCCGGACGCGCTCGCCGACTGGATCTGGCCGATCGACTGGACGCAGGTGCTCCGCGGAGCGGCCGCCACGGCCGTGAAGGAGGCGCTGCGCGTCCGCGTCGAGGCGCCGCGCACGTTCCTGCACGAGGGCGACCTGCTGGCGCCCTACATCCTGCGCGACCGCTCGCCGGACGCGAAGGACGAGCCCGAAAACCGGCTCTACCGCCTCTGGCGCGGGCAGGAGGTCGACGGCGTCCAGACCTGGATTCCGCAGACGGAGCCCTACCTTGGATTCAACCTCGGATCGCACTCCAACATCGTGGTGACCTGGACGGTCGAGGCGTCCGACGGATCCTCCTCCGCCGAGATCGCGACCGGATCCTTCCCGGTCCGCGCGGAGATCGGCGAGGCCCGCATGCCGGCCACGTCGCGCTACCCGGTCCAGAACGAGAAGGTCCGCACGTCCGTGGTCGAGTTCCAGTGGACGATGGACGAGTGCAACGCGGGCGTCGTCTTCGACGTCTGGAAGGTCTCCGGCCCCGAGGGGACGAAGGACGACGCCGATGCGGTCCAGATTCTCACGAACCGCGTCGTCGCGCTGCCCGTGCGCCACTGGGACGCCGCGAAGCGCTGCTACTACTGGACGGCCCGCCCGCAGCAGGCGGACGGGACCGAGTTCGTCCCGTTCGAGGACGGCTTCTACCGCTATCGGATCACCACCCGCCCGCAGACGGACCTGGTCGAGCCCGAAACGGTCGAGGGCCGCTTCCAGATGCGCAAGGGCGAGCCTTCGCCCACGACGGCCTCGATCGAGGGCCTGATCCGCTACTTCGGCCGCGCGATGACGCCCGGCGACCCGCCGACCTGGGGCGAGGAGCCCGGACAGCTCCACCTGCAGGCCTGGAAGGTCTCCGCCTCGGCGAACTCCTCCGCGTCCGTGGGCGGCATCGTCTGGTCGGACGAGGTCCGCGCGACGAACGGCGCGTTCCGCATCTCCGGCCTTCCCGCCGGCACATACGCGATCGCCGCGTTCGTCGACTCCAACGGCAACGGCGTCGCGGACGACTGGGAGACGCAGGGCTTCGGCATGTTCGGCGGCTCGGCGAGCCCCGTCGTCGTCGGCACCACGGCCTTCCCGATCTCGGTCACCAACGGCCAGGAGCTCGCCGGCGTCACCGTCGTCCTGCACGACCGCGACACGGACAACGACCTGCTGCCCGACGTCTGGGAGTGGGCGGCCTACGGCAGCCTCTCCCTCCACAACGGCTACGAGGCGGGCCCGAGCAACGCCTACGTCTCGCTGACCTGGTCCGACCCGGACGGCCTGACGGACTGGACCTGGCCCAACAACAGCGAGTCCGCGGCCGTGAACACCACGCCCGAGACCGAGTCGGTCCGCGTCCGCGTCGACGGTCCCCGCACGTTCCTGCACGAGGGCGACTTCATGATGCCCTACGTCTACGGACAGCGCGCGTCCGGCCTGCGGGCCCTCGGCTACTACGCCGCGAACGGCATGCCGGCCTGGGACGACCTCGCCGCCGATGACGCGAACGACGCCGCCTTCCTCGGCGACGACCGCAACCGCGTCCCCTACCTGTGGCGCAAGCGCAAGGCGGACAGCCCGTGGGAGGCCCTCTCCGCCCCGTACTACGGCTTCTGGCTCGGCTCCTACTCCAACGTCCTCGTCAAGTGGTCCGTGGAGGCCTGGGACGGCGCGGACAGCACGAACGTCGCCGACGGCTCCTTCCACGTCATCTCGACGACCGGCGCCCAGCGCAAGCGGCTCGCGGCCCGCTACCCGACGCAGCAGACCGAGATCTTCGGCAACGTCGTCGAGTTCGAATGGGAGATGGACGACCACAACGCCGGCGTCTACTTCACGCTGCGGAAGATCGCCGGCGAGGGCGTGGCTCCGGGCGCTCCCGTCACCGTGATCTCCAACATGGTGGTCGCCATTCCCATCCGCCACGGCAGGGACGGCATCGACGGATCCTACTACTCGGCGGTCCCCCAGCTCGACGGCGGCGCGCTCTACGCCGGCAAGATCGAGGGCGAGCCGGACTTCGACCGGGCGAAGTGGTCCTGGACGCCCGACAACGGAAAGACGTTCATCGCCCTTCCCGGCGACGGTCTCTACGAATACACGATCACCGAGCGTCCGCAGTCCGATGCGGTCGCTCCCCAGACCATCGTCGAGCGCTTCCGCCTCGCCAACGACGAGGAGACCCGCCGCGGCCTCTACGACGTCTCCGGCAGCATCCGCTACTACGGCAAGGCGATGGAGGTCTCGCCGGTGGACGGCGTCGACTTCGAGCCCGACGCGGCCCGCACCGTCTGGACGGCCACGGCGCCGACGGACGAGATCGTCCCCGGAGCGATGTCCGTCCTCGTCGTGGATGGCGAGGAGACCGTCGAGGCGTTCAGCGACTCGCAGGCCAACGGCGTCCTCTACGCCTCCGGCGGGACCAACGCCACGGCCTGGTCCGGCACGATCGACTACGAGACCGGCGCGATCGAGATCCGCTTCTCGCGCGCCCTCGCGGCCGGCCGCACGCCCGCCCTGGCCGTCAAGTCCTTCCCGGCCGACCTCTACCTCCAGGCCTTCCGCCTGCCGGACGACGCCACGACCTGCGTCTCCGTCTCCGGGACGCCGGTCTACCAGGAGGTCCGCCGCGCCAAGGGCGACTTCACGGTCCGCAACCTCGAGAAGGGCAAGTACGCCATCCGCGCGTTCCTCGACTCCAACGGCAACGGCTACGCCGACGACTGGGAGACGCAGGGTCTCGCCGTGATGACCGGCACCGTCAGCCCGAACATCGACCCGACCGCCGCGCCGATCGACGTCCATGACAACGTGACGGGCCTCATGATCGTCCTCCACGACCGCGACACGGACAACGACCTGCTGCCCGACGCCTGGGAGTGGTGGAAGACGGGCGGCTCGCTCCTCACGAGCGGCTACGACGTCGACGAGGGCGGCCTCGAGTGGTGGCGCCAGTATGCCGACGGCGTGCTCGACTCCGACCCGCGCACGCCCGACACCGACCTCGATGGCCTCACCGACGCGATGGAGATCCTCGTCACGGGCACCGACCCGCACCGCAAGGACACCGACGGCGACGGCATCGGCGACCTCGAGGAGTTCCTCTCCGGCTCCGACCCGCTCAAGGCGTCCTCCGCCGTGCCCTACTCGATCCCGGCCCTCGCCTTCACCGAGGAAGGCGTGCCGTTCGTCGAGATCTCCTACCCGGCCCTCCGGCCCGGCGTCACCCTCACCTACGAGCTGCAGCGCAAGCTCTCGCTCGCCCCGGACGAGGCGTGGGAGACCGTCGCCGAACTGCCGGTCGCCAACGACGGCGGCGCGGTCTACTACAGCCAGTACGACGGCGTGAACGCCCATCTCTCGGATCCCGGCACGGCGACGATGTGGCCCGGCGACCAGGCCGAGGGCGTCGACTTCTCGACCGGCTTCTACCGGATCAAGGTCTACGCCGACTACGGCAGGATGGTCGAGAACGACGACGGGACGTGCTCCTTCATGACCTGGGTCCGCACGGGTCCGAACGCCTTCGAATACAGGGAGGCCGCCCGCGGCAAGGGCAAGCTCGTCCGCGACGCCAACGGCAACTGGAGTTTCGTCTCCGACGCCACGGGCCGCAAGGGCGTCCTGGTCCGCGGCGAGGATGGCACCTGGTCCTTCCAGGAGTAGTCCCCCTTGCAGGCCCGGCGGAGCGGCTTGGCCGCCCGCCGGGCCCGCTCGCATCGGGCCGACGGCGCCGCGCGGAAGCGCGGCGCTTGTCTTATAGGATGGTTCCGAAGTCCTGCCCCGCTTGCCGCGCGGTGCGGCTTCTGGTAGATTCCGCGGCATGCGATCCGCTCCGCAGTCGTTGCTTCTCCGCGTTCCGTGCCCCGCCTGCGGGCGTCCGTCGCGCGAGCTTTCGCCCTGCCCGTGGTGCGGCGAGCGCGCGCCCGTTGCGCCGCGCACGCGAGGAGACATCGTCCGTCTCGTCGCGGGACTCGCGCTGCTCGCGGTGGCCGCGGGAACCGCGGCCGCTACCGGAACAGCCGCCAATCCGGTAGCGCCCGCCGTCCCGGCGGGCATGGCCGCCGCCGGTCTGCTCTGCGGGCTGTTCCTCGTTCGACCCCCTCAGTCTCGCTTCGCTCGCCAGCTCCCCCAGCGGGGGAGCCAGACGCGCGATTCCTCGGCGCATAGCGCCGGCCCCCTCTCTGAGGGGGCTCCCGGCGAAGCCGGGTGGGGGAGTCTTTCCTCCGCTGCAATCGTTTCTCTCCTCTCGCTCGCGTTGCGCGCCTGCGCCGTTCCGTATCCCATCCCCATCGTCCAGCGCTTCGCATGGACATTCCCCGCGCTTGCCGCGGCGTGCTTCGCGCTGCGCGTTCCGGCCGAGGCGCCGAACGCGCCGGCGTTCGGCGCCTCGTCGCGCGAACGCGCCCTGCGCCGCCATGCGCCGGATCTCGTCGCCGCACTCTCGCTCGCGCCGTTCGTCGCGCTCTTCGCGGCTTGCGGTCCTTCCCTTCCGTCCCTCGTCGCGCTTGCGCTCGTTCTCGGCGTCTGGCTTGCTCGTCTCTCTTGCCCCGCCGTTCCCCTCCTTCTCTCCGCGCTCGGCTTCACCCTTCTTCTTCCCGATCCCGCCTTCTTCGCGCTCGGCCTTGTTCCTGTTGCGCTTCATGCCCGCCATGCCGCATGATCCATCCCTTTGCGCGATGCGGGGCGCAGGGGCGCGCGGGGCGCGGGGCGCATTTTTCTTCCCAAAACGCCCCGTAATCGCATTTTTCTTTCATTGAAACGCCGCTACTAGAGCGGTGTTTCAAGAAAAATGCATTTTTCTTCATTTTTCCGCTTGACTCGCGGGGGGCGCTTTGCTACCTTGCTGACCCGTTGCGCCGCGAACGGGGGCGCTCATCCATTAGGACCCCCCTCCGCCGGCCGACACCGGGCGCCTCGCGCGCCGCTCTTTGAAAACGGAACCGCTTTTTCGGGTCATCGCCCAACCGGGCGCGCCGCCACAGATGGCGGGGCGCGGGAGGCGGGGCCCGACAGCAAAGTAAGTT
>Ga0310695_10003795_pt1 | contig 28957 bp, 26 predicted proteins | sample RumenRJG_04DNA_FD_203882 | JGI IMG/M metagenome (GOLD analysis project Ga0310695, IMG submission 203882) | Bovine rumen microbial communities from Lethbridge, Alberta, Canada - RJG_04 (v2) (version 2) | ecosystem: Host-associated > Mammals > Digestive system > Stomach > Rumen | place: Canada... | reverse complement strand
TGTTTGACGGTGATGATGGCTACTATTTGTCGTCTACAGCTAAAAACACCGACGAAATGTGCCTTATGGTTTTCAATTCAGGAAGAATTCGTCACGATATAGTAAGCTCTAATGATGCTGGATATTCGGTTCGTTTTGTGCATGTTTTGTAAAAAAGATACAAACAATATCTAATGGTAGCTTATTAAGTCAGCTGAAATAAGAATACTTGGGCGAGATTAATTTATCGCCCATTTTTTACTTTTACATCTGCATTGACAGAAAAATTGGACGGTGGATTTTTTTGTTTTTTCTTAAAAAATCATTTACCTTTGCCGTTGGTAATAAAACGAAAATGGAAAATTTTATACAAAATTCCTTAGAGGACACCAACGTAAAAAAAATAGCGCTAAAAGTTATTGATAATAAGCGCATTAACGAAGATGAAGCGTTAATCCTTTTTGAGAGAGCCGGTCTCAGCCTGCTCGGTTTCTTAGCTTTTGAAATCAAAAAGAGAAAAACCGGACAAAAAGTCTATTTTAACCGGAATTTCCATATTGAACCGACTAATGTTTGTGTTAATAATTGCAAATTCTGTTCTTATAAAAAGCCTAAAGGTGATGCTCAGGCATGGGAACTTTCAATGTCAGAAATTTTGAAAAGAGTGGAATATTACAAAAATTCCAATGCAACGGAGGTTCATATTGTAGGCGGCGTCCATCCTGACAGAGATATTGATTATTATTGTTCTTTGATGCAAAACGTCAAAAAAATAATTCCGGGAATTGTTGTTAAAGCTTTTACTGCCGTTGAAATCGAATATATGATTTCTAAAGCGGGTTTGTCGCTTTATGACGGTCTAAAAAAATTGAAAGATAACGGTTTGGAATGTATTCCGGGCGGCGGTGCTGAAATTTTTGACGAAAATTTAAGGAAAGAAATTTGTCCCGAAAAAACCTCTTCCGAAAATTGGTTGAAAATTCATCAAACAGCCCACGAACTTGGCATACCGACCAATGCAACAATGCTTTACGGTCATAAAGAAAGTTATGCTCAAAGAATCGACCATTTGAAAAGATTAAGAAATTTGCAGGACAAGACTTCAGGTTTTTCGGCGTTTATTCCTTTGAAATTCCGAAAAGAAAACAATTCAATGTCCTCTTTAGGCGAGGTTTCAATAACGGAAGACCTTAAAAATTATGCCATTTCAAGAATTTATCTTGACAATTTCCCGCATATAAAAGCTTATTGGGTGATGTCAGGACAAGAGGTTACTTCGCTTGCTCTTCAGTACGGTGCTGACGATATTGACGGAACGGTCAATGATTCAACAAAAATTTATACTATGGCTGGCGTTGAGGGAAAACCCGTAATGACGGTGGAACAACTTGTAAATTTAATAAAATCAACGGGTTTGATTCCTGTTGAGCGTGATACTTTTTATAACGAATTGAAAGTTTGGAATAATTAGAAAAAAAATGAATATGGCATTAATCTTTTTTAGAGAAATGCCATATTTATTTTTTTGAGGGAAGAAAAATTATTTTTCTTCAGTAGTTTTTTTCTTACGGGTTCTTTTCTTTACGGTGATTTCTCCGCTTTCTTCTTCTGCTGCGGGTTTAGCCTCTGCTGCGGCTTTTGATTTTCTTGTTCTTGTTTTTGGTGCAGCTTCAGCCTCTTTTTCAGCTTCTTCTTTTGCGGGTTGCTCTTGAGTAGTTTCGGGTTCTTCGTCTTTGCCGTCGATATAACCTTTTTCTACCAAAAGATTGTACCAAGAGTAAGCACGTTTGATGTCAGAGAGATAAACTCTGTCTTTGTCCCAATCGGGTAAAGCTTTCGTAAAAAGATCCGTAAGCTCTTTTTCTGAAGCTTTTTTGGGGTTGAACGGGGTTTTTTTACCGCCTAATTCGTTGTAGAGGTTTTTGTAAACCTCAGAAAGTTTGGTATCACCGTCAGAAGTATATATCGAAATATCTTCTAATGCGCTGATTCTTGAAGTGGCATACGCTAAAGAACGTTTGCCGTCTGCAATTGATTCTATAACCAAGCCGTTTTTAGCTTGAGCTACGTGTTTGTACAAACCGGGGTATGTAACAATCGAAAGAATTCCTTTTAAACTCATTTTGTGTAATTTTTGTTGTTCATAATTTAGGCTGCAAAGTTAAAAAAAATAAATACTTTCCAAAAAAAAAACTTTCAACTAAAATTTAATTAACGTATCTTTGCACCGGAATTTTTTGACATTAAAATTAAAATTGAATAAAAAACGATGAAAAAATCAATTACAAAGGCTTTAGCCTGTGCATTAGCATTGACCGGTCTGTTGAGTTGCAACGGACGGCAGTCTTCTAACAATTCTCAAATTGCCGGCGGTAATTCTTCCGTAACCGGTGATATTGCTTTCGTTTATATTGACAGCCTTGTTAACGGTTATGACCTTTACAATGATGAGTCTACCAAGTTTATGGCAAAACAAAATCAGTACGAGCAAGAACTTCAATCAAAAGGAAAATCTCTCGAACGCAGAGCTATGGAACTTCAGTCAAATTATGAAAAAAGACTTGTAACTCCGACCCGTGCTCAGGAAATTCAGCAGCAATTAGCTGCCGAACAGCAGAAACTTATGGAACTCAGAGACCGTCAGTCTATGGAACTTGCTGACGATCAGGCTCAAATTATGAATCGTGTCGGTGATTCTATCAAAAACTACATCAAAGAGTTCAATCAGAAAAGAGGTTACAAAATGATTATCAGTACTCAAGGCAGTGCTCCTTTGCTTTATGCAGATCCTTCAATGGACGTAACTCAGGAAATTCTCAAAGCCTTGAACTCACGTTACAACAAGAAAGCTTCTGAAAAAGAAAGCACCCAGCCTTCTGATACGACAGCAAAAAAATAAATTTGGTTTAGTTTTATTTTTACTCGGTGTGTCGGTTTTTTCCGATGCGCCGTTTTCATTTTTTCTCTCACCTTTTTTATGTCGATGCAAAACTTTTTTGAAACATATTTTCAACGTTATCCTGTTAAACCACAACATATTAAAACCTTGCCTGATAAGGATTTACAGACTATTGTCGTGATTCCTTCTTATGACGAACCCGATATACGGTGGACGTTGAAATCACTTTTGAATTGTTTTCCGACAGTTTTTCCTGTTGAAATAATTGTCGTTATTAATGCCAAAGAAAATACTGAGGAAAAAATTTTAGCGCAAAACCGCATAACAGTTTCTCAAATTCAAGAAATTCAAAGGGAAAATCTTTCTGATAAAATCAAAATTTATTATTTGGAAGAAAATAATTTGCCGAAAAAACACGCCGGCGTAGGTTTCGCCCGGAAAATCGGCATGGATGAGGCTGTAAGGCGTTTTTGTAGCATTAACAATCAGAACGGAATTATTATAAGTCTTGATGCGGATTGTCTTTGCAGCAAAAATTATTTGTCGGAAATAGAGAAATTTTTCTTAAAAAATCCCAAAGCTGAGGGCGTTTCAATAGGTTTTGAACACGATGTTGAGGACGAAAAATTTTCTGTGGAATCTCGTGAAGCTATTACGAAATACGAACTTTATATGCGGTATTATATTGCTGCTCAACGTTTTGCAGGGTTTCCCTATGCTTTTCAGACCGTAGGTTCGGCTTTTGCTGTAAGAGTAAAACCATATTGTTTGGAGGGCGGAATGAATCGTAAACAAGCCGGGGAGGATTTTTATTTTTTGCAAAAAATTATTCCGAGGGGAAATTTCTTTTCGTTGAATACTGCAAAAGTTTTTCCTTCAATCCGTTTTTCCACGCGAGTGCCTTTTGGAACGGGTATTTCGTTGAAACAAATGGACAATAACGAATACGGAGTTTATTGTTTTGAAAGTTTTCTTGTCTTGAAAAGTTTTTTTCAAAACAATGAAATTCAACCTGTTATGAAAGAATTTCTTGACAAAAACGGTTATTTTGACGCATTAAAGGAGATGAAAGAAAATTCTGCTTGTGAAAAAACTTTTTACAAACGTTTTTTTGTTTGGTTTGATGCTTTCAGACTTTTGAAATTTTTGAATTTTGCCCATGCGGAGTTTTTTTTTAAACAAAGTGTTGAATCTCAAGCTGTTAAACTGTTAGAGGCTTTGAATATCGTTTATGACAAAAACGATGTTTCAGCACTGTCATTGTTGAAAAAATTCCGTGAAATAAAACTTGACGTTTAAAAAGTTTCAAATATTCTGTTGATACTCTGCGTGTTGAAAGGTTTTGTGATGATAATGTCAGAGTAAACGGATATTTTTTCTATTTGGCTTTCGCTCAAACTTTCGGTTGTAAAAAACGCAAAACGTATTTGCGGATTGTAATCCGTGATTTTTTTAGCGCATCTTAAAGCCTCAAGCATAAAATATTCTATGTCAATTACTATAGTGTAGATTTCGTTGTCTGACTTTACTAATGACACAATGTCATCTGTTGTCATAGCCCTTTGACTTTCAAAATTATACGATCTGCAAAATCCGTTTATGTATATAAAATCTTCATCGTTTGTGGCATAAATGAGGATTTTTTTGCGCTTTATATTTTGAGGTTTTATGAAATTTTCTATTCTGTTGTAAATATCCGGCTTGTTTTCGGGTACTTTTAACGGAATTTCTATCCAAAATTTGCTGCCGATGTTTTTGTGGCTTTCACAAAAAATTTCTCCATCCATGAGATTTGTCAGCGCCTTGCAAATACTCAAACCGAGTCCCATTCCGTCAAATTTTCTTGCTAAAGTAATGTCTTCTTGTCTGAAACTATCAAAAATATTGTTTTTTTCGCTCAAATTGAAACCGACTCCCGTGTCCGAAATAGTGATTTTTATTTTATCCTCCGTTAATACATAACTGATTTCAACGCTGCCTTCTTTGGTGAATTTCACGGCGTTGTTCATCAGGTTTGAAAGTATTTTGTAATAGCCGTTTTCAAAACCTTTGATGTATTTTTTTTCTCTTAAATCGTTTGTAACATTGATTTCAATGTTGCGGTTGAGATTGTGTTTGAAATTTTCTCCGAGATTTAATATGTTGGCTATCAGAAGGTTAATATCAAAAAGATTGTTTGTTGTCGTAATATCTCCGGCTTTGAGCTGCGAATAATAAACAATATCGTTTATCGTATTTAAAAATCTTGCTATTGAAAACGAGAGTATTTCGCTGAATTGTCTGCGTTTTTCTTCCGTTAGATTGGGTGTGGTCAAATACATCGCATAACCCAAAATTCCGTTTATCGGAGTTCTGATTTCGTGGTCGATATTGGCAATAAAAGCGGATTTCAATTTATCGGAAAGCATTGCTTTTTGTCCGATTTCTTCCAAAAGTCTGCAACCGTCTTTTATTTTGTCGGATTCTTTGTTGATAATCTGTCTTAACGAATAGATTATGTTTTCGTATGTTTTGTTGAGGTTTTTAACGTTTTCTTTTTCGTGAGTTACGAATTGGAGTTCTTCTTCTTTATGTTTTAATGAATCTTTGGTTTTGGTAAGGTCTTGACAAAGAATGTCGATATGTTCCAAAAATCTTGAACCGTTTTTTTCGTATTGTTTTTGATTTTTGTAATAAAATCCTGCTAAAACAAAGAATAATGCGAAATTAAAAATCGTATAAATTCCGAGAATTAAAATCAAATTGTCCTTGAACGGACAATCTTTTTCAGTAGCAGTAAAGGCAAAATACCAAACTGCTGACAATCCAGTTAAAAGGCTAATCAGCAACGCAGTAAAGAAATATTTGGAATTATTTTTTGCCATTATAACGGCAAATATAAAAATAAAATATTAATAGAAAATATCATAAAATCTTAAAAAAACCAAAACTGATGTTTATTTTATATTAAAATCAGGTTTTAAATTCGATTTAAAATTAAATTCTAAAAAAAAACGATTTTTTTAAAACTGTTAATAATATGGAAATCAGGCTTTTGGCTAAAAATGGAGAAAAAAAAATTTTCGACCGTTGAAAAAATTCGAAAAATATATATATCTTTGCACCGTGATTTAAAAAACACGGTATAACAAAAAAGTATAAAAATGAGCGTAACAAGAATTTTCGACTTACTTGACAATGCGTGTGAAAAATTTCCCCGCAAAGATTGTCTTGCATCAAAAGCGGACGGCAAATGGAATTATGTCAGCACCGAAGAATACAGAAGGACATCTCATATTCTTGCATACGGACTTTTAGCGTTGGGAGTTAAACGTGGCGACAGAATTGCAACGGTTTCTAACAATCGTCCAGAATGGAATTTTGTTGATATGGCCATTGCCATGACGGGAGCTATTCACGTACCCGTTTATCCGACGATTTCGAGCAAAGATTACGAGTTTATGCTCACGCACAGCGGTGCGAGGTTTGTTTTTATTTCGGATGCTATTGCGCTGCGCAGAGTAAGTACCGTTGCAGGCAGTATTTCTACTTTAGAAAAAATATATTCTTTCAACGAAATTGACGGAATTGAAAATTGGAAAAGTGTTTACGAGCTTGGTCTTAGAAGTGAAGTTTATTACAAAGAAGAATTAGAGGAAATCAAACAATCGATTGATCCGGACGATGTTTGTTCTATAATTTATACTTCAGGAACGACAGGACTTTCAAAAGGTGCAATGCTGACACACAAAAATTTTTGTAGTAATTTTTCTGCCTCTTGTTCTATTTTGGGTCTTGATAAATCTCATAAAGTGCTTTCTATTTTACCGCTTTGCCACGTTTACGAGAGATGTTTTTGCTATATGTATCAATATTTGGGCATAGGTGTTTATTATGCTCAAAATTTGGGTACAATTGTCAAAGACCTTTGCGATATTAAGGCTAACGGTTGCAACACGGTGCCGAGGGTTACGGAAAAAATCGTTGAAGGCATTATGAAAGAGGGTGCTAAATTCACCGGTTTGAAGAAAAAAATGTTTGATAAGGCTGTTGAACTCGGCAGACGTTTTGAGCACAATAACGCTAACGGTTGGTTTTATAACCTTGAATTAAAGGTTCTTGACTTTTTTATTTATAAACATTGGAGAGAGGATTTCTTTGGTGGACAGATGAAATTTTTGGGTTGTGGTGGTGCAGCTATTTCGCCGAATCTCAGTCGTATGCTTTGGGCAGCCGGCATTAAGGTTTGCGAAGGTTACGGTTTGACTGAAACCTCACCTATAATCGCTCATGCTGATGTTAATCATCACAGATTTTCTTCTGTCGGACCCGTTATCAGCAACGAATTTGTCAGAATCGATGAGGAGGACGGTGAAATTTTGGTAAAGGGACCTAACGTTATGAAAGGTTATTACAAAAACCCGGAGGCAACGGCAGAGGTGATGACTGATGACGGATTTTTCCGTACGGGTGATGTCGGATATTTGTCAGAGCAGGGTAATTATCTTTACATAACTGACAGAAAGAAAGACGTTTTCAAAACTTCGTCAGGAAAATACATTGCGCCTCAGATGATTGAGGGAAAATGTAAGGAATCGCCTTATATTTCGCAAGTTTGTATTGTTGGAGAAAGTCAGAAATTTGCTTCGGCGATTATTTCTCCCGATTTTGAGGCATTGAAAATTTACCTTAAAAACGAGGGTGAAACCAAAGATTTTTCTTTTCAGGAGATTGCAGAAAACGAAAAAGTTATAAAATTAATTGATACTGAAATTCAGAAAGTAAATAAGACTTTAGGAAAAGTAGAGCAGATAGCAAAATTTAGAATCGTTCCTGATGTATGGTCTTCAGAAACGGGCGAACTTACTCAGACACAGAAACTTAAACGAAAAGTCGTAAAACAAAAATATGGATATATTTTGGATGAGATTTACGGTGTTGAAGTTTAAGAGAGGAAAAAATAAGGGGGCGGCTTTCCGCCCTTTTTTTGTCCTTTTAAACGGCATAAATGGAGTATTTAACGGGGGAAGATACAATTTAATGTTTAAAATTTATATTTTTGCATCGGAAAAACTTTGTAAACAAAATGAACATTATAAGAATTTGGTATGACGAGTTGCGTACGGTTTTTCACGATATGGGTATAATGCTTTTCGTGATAATATTACCGCTTGCGTATCCGCTGATTTATGCGTATGTTTATACGCCGGAGGTTCAGAGGGAAGTTCCCGTTGTGGTTGTGGATGATTGCAAATCAGCTTTGAGCAGAGAGTTTTTAAGGCGAGTTGATGCTACTCCCGATGTTACGGTTGCCGGACATTGTGTTAATATGGCGGATGCTTATTCGGCTCTTGAGCAGCAGAATGCATACGCAATTATTCATATTGACAAGGATTTTGAGACTTCGCTTTCAAAGGGTAAACAGACTGTTGTAGGGCTTTATTGCAACATGATGAGTATGGTTTATTACAAATGTGCTGTTTCGGCTTGTTCCAACGTTTCGATAGCGATGAACCGCAAAATCAAGGTTGCCAATTATATGAAACCGAAAACCGAGCGTGAAAGCCAAATCATGCAAACGCCTATTGATTACAAACATACTTCGCTTTATAATTCTCAGAGCGGTTATGCGGCATTTATGATTCCGCCTATTTTGATGATGATAATTCAGCAGTCATTGTTTTTAGGAATAGGAATGAGTATGGGACGCAGCAGAGAGCAAAACGGCGGTTTTGTAATTCCGATGAACCGTTTTTATAAAAATTCGGTGGAAATTGTTTTGGGTAAAATGTTGTTTTATCTTATGCTTTATATCATTCACGCAATTTATGCCTTTGTGGTTATAACCAAAATGTTTTCGTTGCCGCAATTAGGACATTATTGGGATTTTATGCTTTTTGTAATACCATATATCATAGATTGTTGCTTTTTAGGAATGGTGTTAAGTTATATGATTTATCGCAGAGAGGATTGCATGTTGATATTTGTGTTTATGTCGTTACCGCTTTATTTTATGTGTGGTTTATCGTGGCCAGGCTCGGCAATTCCAGAGGGAATACGGTATTTTTCATATCTTTTCCCCTCAACTTTCGGTCTTAACGCATACATGAGAATCTCCGGCATGGGGGCAAGTATTTCCGATGTTGCGTTTGAAATGAAAGGTATTTGTATTCAGATTTGTGTTTATTTTACTATGGCTTGTTTGATTTATACCGGTAAAATTCGCAAAATATTGAGGAAGGAAGTTTAATTATCAGTGGATAATGACAATAAAAAATGGCGTTTTATTTTTCTTAAAACGCCATTTTTTTATTGTTAGTGAAAGGAAAAAATTGTTCTAAAAATATTACATTCCCGGAACATCGCTTCCGCCTTTTTCGCTTTTTGAAAAATCGTCGTTTTCGATAGTTTTATTTGTCTTTTTAACGTTGATGCGTCCGCCGAAACGCCATGAAGCCGAAACTCCGATGTTAGCAATCTTGAATTTTATGTCGGAAGAATTTCTGAAATCGCTGCCCTGAGAATAATTCGTCATTTTCAAATACTTACCGTCTTTAAGCGAAAGCGTTCCCGAACAGGTTATGCTCAGACGGTCTTTGCAAAAATCCTTTCCGATTGAGAAATTTCCGATTGCAAGCCCGTCTCTGTAACCTTGCAAATTGTAACTCCTTGTTGAGAAAAAGCAGCCTACGCTTGCTTTAACATTTGCCGGAAAAGTGTACATAAAACTTGCGTAACCATTTGATTGCCAGCCGTGATTTTTGGCATCAATAGCCTCGTTTTTATAATCGACGTAACTTAGTCTGTAATTGGTTGAAAAACGTGCATTCTTCGTGATGTTGTAATTGTAATAGATGTTGAGCGAAGTGTTTGCGTTTTCCGTCAAGTTGTCGTAAGTACTGTTGAGAAGGTTGTCAAGATAAAACGAGTATTGCGAAATTCCGTTTTTGCAGAACGTGTGTCTTAAATTGAGATTTATGCTGTGTTTGGGCGAAAAATATCCGTATGACAAACCAAAATTATGAACCTTTTCACAGTCAAGTCCCGTGTTACCGTAACTTACTGACAGCGGTGAAATATTCCTGAACGGATTCAACTGTTCTTCTCTCGGGCGGCTGATTCTCATGTTGTAAGTAAAATTGATGTTCTGTTGCATCGAAATTGCATACGTTGCTGCAAAAGTAGGAACAAGGTTGCCGTAATCTTTGTCAAAATCCTTGCCGTTGCCTTTTTTGTAGTCAGCGTTTAAGAATGTGTATTCGTAACGTAAACCGGCTTTGAGGCTCACTTTTTTTATCTGCTCAGAAAACTGTGTATAAACAGCTGCGATGTTATCAACATATTTTAAATCAAGACTTTGTGATTCGTCGTAAATGTAATTGTCGTTTTCGTCAGACGAATAATTGTCGCCTTTTGAAGATTTAGGACGAAGAATATATTTTGCACCAGCTTCCATTTTTATGGTTTTTGAAAGTGGTGAGGCGTAATCTAACTGCAAAGTATGTTCACCGCTGCGTCCGTCGTTTTCGTATTTTCTGCCTGAAAAATCGTAAGGACTTGAAATCAAACTATTTGCGCCAACGGTTTTGTCAGTAGTTTTGTTCCAACCGTCCCACATTTCGTAAGAAAAAGTGAGGGTCTTTTCAGGATTTGATTTAAAAGTGTGCTGATAGTCAAGCCCAGCCCAATAGCCGCTGTAAACGGATTTGTTGGAAGTAAGGTTTTCTGTTGTAAATTCGTTGTTAACAATGTATTCCATAGTGCCGTTACGTTTTGAACCCCAATATTCATAACCGCCGTTAATTGAGATAAGATTCAGAGAATCAATTTCATAACTTGCCTCAAAACCGGAATTACCGAAAGTCGTATTGTTATTGGATTTCGACTTTGAAAGTGTGGTGTAATCGCTGCCGGAGGTAATTTGCGTGTTAAGACCGCTAAACTCCATATCGTTTTTGTTATGGAAAAGTGTTGCGTTGATGCTTGCCGTGAGTTTTCCTCTTTGGATTGAAAAATCACCGCCGTAACTTTCTCTTGTTGTACCTTTTTCAGCACGGATTGTGCCTGAGGTCTGGTTCATTTTCTGTTTTTTGTCGGTGATGAGGTTGATGATTCCGCCCGCACCCTCGGCATCGTATTTTGCGCCCGGGTCGGTGATGACTTCAATGTTTTTAACGCTTGAGGCCGGCATTGCTTTGAGTGATTCGCTCGGACGCGATGTCAGAAGCGTGTTTTTTTTGCCGTTAACAAAAACCTGAAAACTCGAATTGCCGTTAATTGAAATGTTGTCTTGACCGTCAACAGTTACCATCGGCACTTTGCGGAGCATATCAAGAACCGTTGAGGTTTTGTTTTCGGGATCGGCCTCGGCGTTGTATTTCATTTTTCCAGCCTCTGCCGTAACGAGTTGTTTAACAGCAACTACCTCAACCGTACCGAGAGTATCAACTAAGTCTTGCATTAGGATTTTACCAAGGTCGAAAACTTTTTCGCCTTTTAGGTGTAACGGTTTGATAATTGTCTGTTTACCCGTTGAACGGATTGTGATGACGTAGCTGCCTTTGCCTTTTACCACACCGGAAAAAGAGCCGTCTACATCGGTGATGCTTGTCATTGCGAAATTAGTTAAATCACCCTGTTTAGTTACCGCAATAGTAGCGAAAGGCACACCTTCTTTTGAAAGTGAATCAATTAAAACGCCTTTTACTGAAGTTTGAGCAAAAGATAAATTAATTGTTGCGGCAAAAATAGCTGCAAAAAAAAGTTTTATAAATGTTTTCATTTTATTTAAAATGTTTTTTGATTTAAATTAACGATGCAAATTTATTTTATAAAATGATATGAAATATATTTTTTCGACGAACACCCTATATTTTTTCGACGAATTTTTTTTGCTGCGTTTTTTTTTATGAAAATGCAGTATGGGCGGCTTACAAAAAAATGTAAATAATTTTTGTCGGTTCAGAAAAGTTGATTACTTTTGTTTTACTATTTTTGGTAAAATGGCGGTGTTTAATACAAAAGAAGAAAATATATGAAATCAAAATACAGTTTGATATTAATCTGCCTGACAGCTATAATGTTTCAGGCATGTAACGGAACAAAAAATGATGGCGCAGAAAGCGTTGAAGTTATCGAATACCCGGCGGAAGATATTGTAAATCAAGATGAAGTAAAACTTTCTGACGATTTTTATCTCAATCAAATCGATCAAAGCAGTGCTAACGATTTAGCAAGATTTTTAGCAGGAAAATCTGTTGATAAGTATGCTGACCTTCAGAATACCGATTTTTATAAGGCGTATTCACAAAAAGCGAAACAACAATGGGAAGAACTGACAACCAAGACGTTAAACCCCGTAAAAAAATGGTGTAGCGAAAATATCAGTGATTTTTCCAATGATACTTCGTGCCTTTTTTATCCGTTTGGTGGTCCTGACCTTATTTTTGCTATGACGTTTTTCCCGAACGCAGGCGATTATATTTTGCAGGGGTTGGAAAATCCCGGAAAATTGGCAGAGCCCGAAAAAATTTCCGAACCAAAAATCCATGCTTATTTGGATTCTTTGTTGTATTCTTTCAGATATTTAACGAGGTTCGGATTTTTTATTGCCGGTCAGATGAAAGACAATTTCAAAAACGAATATTTGGACGGAACGCTTCATATCGCACTTTATACTTTGGCAATGGAAAATTGCATTATTACGAATTATCGTGATATTTATCTTGACAACAGAGGTAATATTACCGAATCAGACGGAAATGCTACAAAACATCCTTACGGTTGGGAAATTGTTTTTAAGAAGGAAGGTGATTCAAGACCGAGAACGGTTAAATATTTCAGGATGGACACTTCCGACCCGCCGATGACCGGCAAAATGGAATTTCCGTTTTTTATAAATTCGTTTAAGGAGAAAATCTGTTATCTGAAATCTGCATCGTATCTTTTGCAAAGCGTTGAATTCAAAATTATGCAGAAACTTGTTGTGGATCAGTGTGATAAAATTCTTCAGGACGAATCGGGATTGGCTTACGGAAAGGTTAAAAAAGATTATGACGTAAAACTTTTCGGAACTTATACCCGTCCGTTGAAAGTTTTTTCGATTTTCAAACAGGACGATTTGAAACAGGCTTTATTGGATAAAAATTCGCAACCTTTGCCTTTCAAAATCGGTTATGCTTCGCAGCTTAACGAATCGGTTTTAATGGCTTGTACCCGTAAAGACCCGAATGCTCAGCAAATTGTAGACAAGGTTGAAACGCCTTCAAAACCGATTATTTACACGAAAGATACTGTTTATAAGGTTCAGTTCAGAGTTTCGTGGAAACGTCTTGACGAAAGAGATTTTAAGAATTTGCCCGAGGTGGATTATTACACCGACAACAGCGCATATAAATATACGACGGGAAATTTCAAAACCGAGGCTGAATGTAAGGAATTTTTGCCTAAAGTTAGGGCTAAAGGATTTTCTGACGCATTTATCGTTAAATTTTATTCAGGAAAACGCATAAAATAATGAAAAACAGAATTTTATTCATTGATAGGGACGGTACGATAATCGTAGAGCCGCCCGTGGATTATCAAGTTGATAAATTAGAGAAATTTGCATTTGTCAAAGGTGCGATTTTATCTTTGTCAAAAATTAGAAAATATACTGATTTTAAATTTGTTATGGCAACAAATCAGGATGGATTGGGAACGGATTCCTTTCCTGAAAAAGATTTTTGGCCGTATCAGAATTTAATGCTTGATGTTTTGAAAAGTGTCGGTGTAGAGTTTGACGATATTTTGATTGACAGAAGTTTTGAGGCTTCACCCTCGCCCTCTCGCAAACCCGGCGTTGAGATGATGAGAAAATATCTTGACGACAAAGAAAATTTTTCCATGGAGGAATCTTTGGTTATCGGCGATAGAGAAACTGATGTTTTGTTAGCTAAAAATTTGGGCTGCAAGGCTGTTTTTTTAGGTACGGAATTGAAAAATCCCGAATTGGAAAAGTATTGTCTTATCAAAACAACAGATTGGACTGAGGCAGAGCGGGCAATAATTTCATATAATAATGTAATTGATATCAATCGTAATACTAAAGAGACAAAAATTACGTTAAAACTTTATCCTGGCAATCCTGAAATCAAAAACGTTGATACGGGTGTTAAATTTTTTGATCACATGCTCTTGCAACTTCCAGTTCACGGTTGTTTCGGTATGGATTTGGTTTGCAAAGGCGACCTTGAGGTTGATGAACATCATACGATAGAGGATGTTGCAATTGTTTTAGGTTCAGCTGTTTATAAACTTTGGAATTTAAGAAAATACGTAAATCGTTACGGTTATGAATTTAATTTGACTATGGACGATTGTTTGGCTTCGGTTGCGATGGATTTGGGCGGAAGGCCTTGGCTTGTTTACGATGCGGAGTTCAAACGTGAAAAAATCGGTGATATGCCAACGGAAATGATTTATCACTTTTTTAAATCTTTTTCCGATAATGCAAAATGTAATCTTAACATTTCGGCAAAGGGCGTAAACGAGCATCATAAATTGGAAGGTATTTTCAAGGCTTTGGCTAAATGTTTGAAACAAGCTTTGAATTACGATTTTACGTTACAAACAATTCCTTCTTCAAAAGGGACATTATAACAAAAATGATTAACAACAAAAAAATCGGTATAGTTTTGCCGGCCTATAATGCCGAAAAAACGTTGGAACAGACTTTCAATGAAATACCTTTCGATATAGTCGATGAGGTGATTTTGACTGACGATTGTTCCAAAGACCATACTGTTGAAGTAGCTAAAAAGCTTGGTATCAAGCATATAATTATCCATGAGAAAAATCTCGGCTACGGAGGAAATCAAAAATCGTGTTATAAAAAAGCATTGGAATTGGGGTGCGATATTGTTGTGATGTTACACCCTGATTATCAGTATACACCGAAACTTTTAAGACCGATGTGTTACACGATTGCCGACGGAGTTTATCCTGTTATAATAGCATCGAGAATTCTTGGTAAGGGTGCGCGTAGAGGCGGAATGCCGCTTTATAAGTATGTTTCAAACCGTTTTCTGACGTTTTTTCAAAACTTGATGATGAACCAAAAATTATCCGAATATCATACGGGTTACAGGGCTTTCAGCAGAGAGGTTATTGAAAAATTGAATTTGGAGGCGGATAGCAACGATTTTGTTTTTGACAATCAAATGTTGGCTCAGATATTTTATTTCGGTTATGAAATAGCCGAGATAACTTGTCCCACTAAATATTTTAAAGAGGCATCGAGCATTAATTTTCGCCGCAGCGTGAAATATGGTTTTGGTGTTATGGGAACTGCAATGAAGTATTTTTTTAACAAAATAGGACTAATAAAATCGGAAATGTTTAGAGAGAAATGAAAAAGAATGCAAAAATTAGCCTTTGACATATTGAATTTGGCAATTGTTTTTCTGATTTTCTATCCGGCGGTGCTTTTTGCTCAAGATGATGATACTTTGCGGGCAAGCTCACTTTTTGATACGGTCAGCAATAACGGTGATAGTTGTTTTGTGATTTCTGACATAATACTTTACGGCAACAAAAAAACCAAAAGCAAAATCATTATGCGGGAGTTGGAATTTGCTGTCCGGGATACTCTGTGTTATTCTCAAGTTGATAAAAAAATTGAGCAAAGTCGTCAAAACCTTTTAAAGACATCGCTTTTCAATTATGTAACTATCACATATCAGCCTTTGGACTATCAAAATAATTTTTTGATAAATATTTTGGTTGAAGAGCGTTGGTATATTTGGCCGCAAGTGGACATCGCCCCGCACAACGGCAATCTTAACGATTGGTTGCGCGATCCCGAATTTGATAAAATTGATTATAGTTTCGGTGTCAAAAAATATAATTTTCGCGGACGTAAGGAATCTATTTTTATAAATTTCAGACGTGGTTTTAATAACATTACGCAAATCGGTTATTCTGATATTGCCGTTGAACGCTCGCGGAAAAATCTTCTAGGATTCTCGGCAGAAATCATAAAACGAAAATCCGGTATTTTAAAAATTTATGATAACAATGCGAAATATATTGATATTGACGGTGCTTCGATAGCCTTCAAAGAATATCAGTACAAGATAGTATACACTTACCGTCCAAAGATAAATATCCGTAATAGTTTGGAAATTAGTTATGCTAATACGAAAATTCACGATTCAGTTGCTTTTTATAATCCTGAATATTTGGGCGAGGGCAGGACTAAAATTCAGGCGGTGAATCTTTCGTATGTTTTTTCTTATGACAAGCGCAATTCGAGTTATTATCCTTTGAGCGGAGAGTTTTTTAAAGCGATGATAGGCAAACGAGGATTGTTGTTTGATGATATTGATTTTTATAACGGAGTTTTTGATTGTAGGGTTTACAGAAATCTTGGAGAAAAATTTTATTTTGCATCGCAATGTTATTATTCATGGAGTTCAAGTTCTACGCCTTTTTATTATAGAGAGGCTTTCGGGACAAAGCCGAATGTTGTACCCGGTTATGAAAAACGGCAGATTTGCGGTACGCATTTAGGCTATTTGCAGACTTCGTACAAATACGAACTTTTGAAAACCCATATTCTCGAACTTAAGAAAATAAACGTTCCTAAGTTCAATAAGATACATTACGCTTTTTATATTAATTTTTTTGCTAATTGCGGTTATGTAAGCCGGGAGAGTTCCGACGATGACGATTTCAATGATATGAACGGAGCGTTTTTGGGCGCAATTGGTCTTGGATTGGACTTGGTAACATACTACGACCGGGTTTTTAGCGTTTATTATACGAGAAATATTCAAGGCGATGGATACCTCGGAGTAGGAATTAAAACGTTTTTTTGATATGGGAAAATAAAATTATAATTTTGTCGTTTAATAAGGTATATGAAAGTAGCGATATTCGGCAGAAAGTTTTCTGAGGGTTTCAACAAGAATATTTATAGAATATTCGAGACCTTGAACCGTAACAACTGCGAAATTTACGTATTTGAGGAATACTTGAATTTCATAGTTGAGAATTTGTATTTTACCCCGAGGATTGCGGGAACTTTCACCAATAGTTTCAAGATGCCGGAGGATTTGGATTTGCTGATAAGTATCGGCGGCGACGGCACGATGTTGGAGAGTGTGGTATATGCTGTTGCGGCTGATATTCCTGTAGTAGGCATCAACAGTGGCAGATTAGGATTTTTGGTTCAGGTTTCTGACGATACGCTTCAGAGCGCGATGGCTGAAATTTTGAGCGGACGTCATTCTGTGGAGAACCGCACGTTAATTGAGGTTACAAGTACGAGTGAAAGATTCGGCAATCTTAATATTGCTCTCAACGAGGTTACGATTATGAGGGTAAATACGAGTTCGATGATTTCGATTAATGTATATTTGAATGATGAATTTTTGAACACGTATTGGTCTGACGGTCTGATTATTGCAACACCTACGGGTAGTACGGCGTATTCATTGAGTGCCGGCGGACCGATAATAACTCCAGGCAGCGGTAATTTTGTATTAACGCCAGTATCACCGCACAATCTTTCGGTTCGTCCGATTGTGATAAGCGATGACAACGTTTTAAGACTAAAAGCACAAGGCAGAGAAAACAATTATCTTGCGAGTCTTGATTTTCGTCAGGCTTGTCTTCCTTTTGATGAGGAGCTGACACTGAAAAAATCGACAAAAAAGTTAAAACTTGTAAAATTGAGCAATACGAATTTTTATAATACGTTACGAAACAAGTTGCTTTGGGGTATGGACAAACGAAATTAGATATTTTAAATATTATTATGAAACGTACACTTTTATTGATTGCATTGCTGTTTTGCAGCACAATCGTCTTCGGACAAGGTAGTCCTGACAAGCACGGCGTATATTTCGGCATAGGCGGAAATGTATTTTGCGGTGATCTCGGAGGAGGAGGGAAAGATGCTGCGCATTTTTTAGGTGTCAGGGACATTAATACATCTTCGTTTAGACCGGCTTTACAGTTAGGTTATTCTTATAAATTGTATCCTAATCTTGCTGTAAGGGCGGGAGTAATGTGGTTGCGCGTATACGGTAGTGATACAGAAACTACTTGCGCTTCAAGAAAAGCAAGAAATCTTAATTTCAGAAGCGATATACTATCTTTTGGAGCTCATCTTGATTATTATTTGTTAAAAGAAAGAGAAATACCGCGATATGCTTCTTCATCAATGATGGCGGCAAATCGTTTTGCAGTGTATTTTACCGTAGGTTTCAGTATGTTTCATTTCAACCCTCAGGGCGAACTTGACGGACAATGGTATGATTTGCAGCCGCTTTGTACCGAAGGACAAGGCACATCTTTTACTTATGAGAAAAAAATCGGTTCAGGCTCGCAGCCTTATACCACATTGTCAGCGCCTTACAAATTGCTTGCTGCGGAAATACCTTTTGGTTTCGGTGTAAAATATCAGATAAACAAAAAGTTGTCTTTATGTCTTGAAGGTGCATATCATGTTACGACAACAGACTATATCGACGACTGTTCTTCAAATTATTTCAATTGGGACGAATCCGGTTTTACGCCTCCGAGCGAACTTACAACGCAATTTGCCGACAGAAGAATCAATACTGACGGCTCTAAAGCATCTCCTGCTAAAACAGGCGAAAAACGCGGTAATTCAGGTTATAACGATGCTTTCGTAACATTTATAGTTACGGCGCATTATAGAATATCTTCGAGACACGGCAGACACAGCAGGTAATATACTTGACTGTGCCTGTATTTTTTGTTGAAATACAAAAAGACAAAAATTGATTTTAATAAAAGGCTATCTTTCAATATTTTATATCTCTTTTCTATAAAACATGCTAAAAAAATAAAAAAAAAATTAATTTTTTTTAGAAAAAAAAGAATAATATCGAAAAAATATTAATATATTTGCGGTCGAAAAAGAAAACGTTTTTGCGGTATATAATTTAAATTATACGCGATAAAAATCCTTGAAAAGGGAAGTAAAATTGAAAATATAAAATTAAATTATGAAAAAAACGATAGCCTTATTGATTGCGGTTGTTATTTCGGTGGGTAATATGTTTGCTCAGACTGCATCATGGAAAAAATCGCGACACAGCGTTTATTTAGGCGGTGGCTTTAATTGGTTTATAGGTGATTTTGACCGTGTGGACGGTGGCTCTAAGACCTTATCGCCTAAGCTTATGAAAGAAACCAGTTATTCTTTTGATTTGGGTTATAAGTATAAACTCACTGAGCGTTTTTCTCTTAGGTTTTCAGTTTTGTATTCAAAACTTACGGGTGATGATACGAAAAGTAAAGATGATGCGCATAAACACCGTGGTTTGATTTTTAAGAGTAATTCTTTTGATTTTGGTGCAAATATTGATTTCTTTTTTATAAAAGAAAAGGAAGTTAATAAACCTAATTTTTGGCAGAGGTGGTCTGCGTATGCTTTTGTAGGGTTAGGACTTTTGACTTATTCTCCGAGATGGGATGGACCTACTGTAGGAACTGTTAAAAACGGTGATAAACTTCGTGATTTGCACACTGAAACTGAAGGTTATAACCCCGTGGCAATGTCGTTGCCAATAGGTTTGGGACTAAATTGTCGTATCACACAAAAATTATATTTGGGTGTTGAATGGGCGTTGAGGTTTACCACTTCCGATCATATTGATGACCTTCACGGTGATTATAATTTTGAAACGCAAGGTGCAAAGGATCTTAATTTTGCAAATGCTGTACAGGGTTCTAAGCGCGGCGGCGATGATCATTTGGATTGGTATTCTACGTTACTTTTCCATGTCGGATACAAATTCAAGAATTCTGACGGCGACGTTCATTTCTATCACCGTCCGAAGTACTATTAGGAAAAAATTATCTTAATAAAATAAGTTGTACTAAACCGGACTAATTTTTATTCAGTCCGGTTTTTTTGTTTAATTCTTTTTATCCATAAAAAAATATTATGAAAAAGATATTTTTTTTGTCATTAGCGGTTATTTTTACTGCGGTATGTAGTTTTGCTCAGACTGCAAGTTGGAAAAATTTACGGCACAGCGTTTATTTAGGCGGTGGTGTCAATGTTTATTTCGGTGATTTAGGCCATGCAAAAGAAACTTCTCATGCTTTTTCAGTAAGAGATATTAGCAAGGAATCGGGCGGATATTCTTTTCAAGCCGGTTATAAGTTCAAACTTTTGGAAAGATTATCGCTTAGGGGAAATGTTTTGTATTCTAAAATTCACGGCGATGATAATTACAGCAAAAATCCTGCGTTGAACAATAGAAATTTGCGTTTTAAAAGTAATCTTTGGGATTTGAGCGCAAATGTGGATTTTTATTTTATAAAAGAAAAGGAAATTCCTGAAGGTCAGAAAATTAAATTCTCACAAAGATGGTCTTCGTATATTTTTATCGGGCTTGCCGGAATTCATTACAACCCTAAGGGCGGACTTATCGGCGATGAAGATAATTGGCAGGAATTAAGGCCGTTACATTCTGAAGGTCAGGGCGAAATCGACGGTGCCGATTCCGAATACGGTAATTGGACGTTTTCTTATCCTTTCGGTTTAGGCGTTAATTTCCTTATAACACGAAAATTTTATATCGGTCTTGAATTGACTCAGCATTATACGACGACCGATTATTTGGACGATGTTTCAACAAATTATTATAAAGAGAGTAAAAATATTTACGCAGACCAACATTTGAATGCTTCGGGAAAAGTGGTTTCGCAAGCCGATAAATATCCGACGGGAACTGCCCGCGGCGGCTCTGATTATAATGATAGTTATTTTACCGTTTTGATGAGCCTCGGTTTCAAATTCGGAAAATCTTCTTCTGAAGATGGAAAAGTAGAGTTTATCAAACGTCCGAAATATTTTTAATCGGATAATAAAAAAAAGCAAAGAGCTCGTCTAAAACATGGAATTAGGCGGGCTCTTTGTTATTTTTTGTAGGAAAATAAATCTCATTAAAATTCTACACCGAGTCTTAATGTGAAAAGATTTTGATTGGAAAAATCGTTTGTGAATCGTCTGTACGAATAACCTGCTCCTGCAACTATTGCAAAATCGCCTTCTCCGCAACCAAATCGGCAACCTATCAACGCCTCGTCAAAACTTGAAACAGAAGAAAAATCTCCGAACGAAACTCCCGTTCTCAAATCAATATAAGGTGTGTAACGGTATTTCCCTAAAAAATTATAACGGACATTTATGAATACATCAGAAAATAAATCGAAAAATTCACTATCGCAATCATCATCGTAACAATAATTGTCGCTATTGTAGCCGGTCTCGTGATAGAAACCATCAGAGTCAATGTAATAATCGTAATGAAAATTACCGTTATTATCTTTCCACCCTTTGAAATAGTGTTGGTCGTTTTCGTCAATATCTCTGTCCCCGCCGAATTGTTGCGAAAATCCTATACCCAAAAATATATTGGGATTGAACTGATAACCTGCTGTTAAAGCGATTCCGCCGATTCCGAACTCTTGGCTTCCGCTGCCTTCAGATTCGAGAAAAATATTGACTCCTTTGTTTTCGTAAGTATATTCTTTTTTCTGACAATACCCAGAAAGTGTTAGTATTAATGCAGTTAGTGTAAAAAAGTATTTCATGATGTTTTTTTGTTTTTTAAAATTCATAACCTATCTTAAAAAGTAATGCGTATGCTTTTTCTATTGTTGGGATGTCGTTTTTTCTCCAGCCTAAAGCAACGTTTATTGCTTTGGAGTAATCTTTTCTGAAACCGAACCTTGCTCCAACGGTTACGGCGCGGTACAAATCCTCCGTTTTTTCAACAGCGTCTTTGCCGATACGGATTTCAATAAAAGGCGAGGCGTTGGTGTGTTTTGAGAACGTGGATTTTACCGTGAAAAACAGCGGCATACAAAATTTGTTTTCATTTTTGGGGTTATCTATTTTCTCAGAAACGTGTTTTATTTCACCGTTTTCCTCTGTTATTAAATAGTCATAATAAATATTTTCGTCAGGAAAAAACATAATGTGAGGGTTTAATCCTATTCCGATTGAGATTTGGTCGGTAAAATTATATGCCCCGGTCAATGATAGTCCCCTGCCCTTGAAAACGCTTGTGGGTGTTAATTCCGCCTCTGAAAGAAAAGTAACTTTCCGTTTTCTCATTTCAAGTGTTTCCGTTTCTTGGGCGTAAAGTTGCATAAACATAAAAATTGATGCAACAGTTAGTATTAGTTTGTTCATTTTTTATTTTAGAATTTGTTTATACGCTTTAATAACACACAAAACTCTTAAAACCCTAAGAATTTTTCTTTTAAAAAGTTTTTGTATTATTTAGAAAAAAGTATTAATTTTAACGCGTTAAAAAAAATAGAAAAATGAAAATAAAAATTGAATATTCGAAGGCTAAAGTATCTAAGGAAGATGTTTTAGCATTGAAAACTTTTATTGAGAAGAAGAAAATATCCGATCTTAAAAAAGTGGAGATAGCCAGTGAAAAACCCAAGAAAGGAGAAATGGGTCCCGGTATTGCCTCGGCTTTAACTGCACTTTTAGGCTCGGTAACAGGACCTTTGACCGCATTGGCGGAGGCTTTGGTGGAATGGGTGCGTTTGAAACGTTCCGAAATCCGCATTGTTGGTGTCAGCGGTGCAGAAATTTGCATTTCGGGGAAAGTAAAAAATCAGGATTTGCACGAGGCGATTCAGAATTTTTTCCTTCAGGAGAAGGCTAATGTTAAGACGGGTGCTAAACGTGAACGCAAATCACCGCCGCCACCGCCAGCACCGGCAGAAGAAGCAAAAAAATAATTTATTTTTTATATCATGAAAAACAGAAAATACTTTTTAGCATTGACATTGTCGTTATTGAGTTTTGTGTTGATGTTTTCATGCACGAAACGTTCAGACAAAGACGAAGACGAAAAACCTCAAACTCAGGAAAATGTAAATTCTAACACTGAAATTGCTAATTCGGAAAATCCGAATTCAGAGACTCCGCAATCAGAAAATCCTGCGGCTGAAGATTCAAATGGTACGGCAGCTGGTGATGATTCAAAGGGAGGCTCATCAACAAGTCCTAAAATTGATGAAACCGTTGCAAATAGTGATGAGGCAAAAGAATTTGCATTGGATAATGTTCATAATTCTACCGCAACTTTTACTAATTTGCAAGGTAAAGAAGGCACTTGTATGCTTTCCGGTTTTAGCGACTCTTATTTAGTGGCAGCTATTAATACGGAGGATTATAAAGACGGTTTAATGGCAGGTGCATATTTGGAAGTAAAAACATCTAAAGGTACTGTTAATGTTTTGATTACAAGTACGGTTCCGCCTGATTCCAAAAAAGGAGGTGCGTTGTGTTTGGACGAACAAGCGTTCTTAAAAATTGCAGACAAGGGAAAAGGTATAGCTGATATTTCATGGAAAGTTGTTGCTTTGCCGACAGACAAACCCGTACAATTTAAATATCAAACCGGTAGTTCTAAATCTTGGTGCGGTATTCAAGTTAGAAACCATCGTTATCCGCTGAAAAAACTTGAAGTTAAATTGCATGGAAAATATGTTGAACTTCCAAGAGAACCTTATAACTATTTTCCTGCAAAGGAACCGGGTTTGGGTACAGGTCCTTATGATTTTCGTTTAACGGATATTTTTGGACACGTGATAGAAGAAAAATCTATTCCTTTGAAAACAGACGGAGGATCAGTTAGTGGAAAAAATAATTTCCCTTATTAATAAAAAAATGATACAAAAAAAGAGGTTGTCTAAAAAGTTGGAGTGCGGGCTTCCAGCCCGCCTTTACAAGCATTTGCAGGCAAGGATGCCTGCGTTCCAATACCACTTTTTAGACAACCTCTTTTTTTGGAAAAAATGTTGTTTTATAATTTTTCAGCAATGCTTATTAGTTCCAATAAATCAGAACGGTAACCGTTAGGGTCAAAAGTTAAACTCTTTGAAACTAAATCTTTAGCACTCTCAAATGTTGAATTTCCTTTGTATTTGGATTCTCTTAAAATCATTCCGTATTCAGCAACTCCAGCGGCGAAGGTGAAGTTTTCGCTCTTTGTTTCTTTTAAATCCGTGGTTAAAATATTTTTTGTAAGAGGAATGCTTTCTTCTCCTAATGCAGGTTTGTAACGGAAATCAAACGTTGCTATTTTGTTGTTTTCTTCTGAAATGGTTTCTTGTTTCGAGGTCGGAACAATTTCGTACAGGGCTGTAATTGTTTGACCTGCACCTATTTCGCCGGCATCTTTTTTGTCGTTTTTAAAATCGGAATTATTCATAACGCGGTTTTCGTAACCGATTAAGCGGTAAGAGTCTACATAATCGGGATTGAAAGTAATTTGACATTTCGCATCGGATGCCACCGAGAAAAATTTTGAACGTTCGTGCAAAAATACTTTTAACATTTGTTTTTCGCTGTCGATGTATTCGTATGTGCCGTTGCCGCGGTTAGAAATGGCTTCCATCATTTCGTCGTTGAGGTTTCCCATGCCGAAACCGCAAGCTGTTAAATAAATACCTTTGTCAGCGTATGTTTCAACAAGTTCCAAAAGCTCTTCCGTGCTTGTAACTCCGACGTTGAAATCGCCGTCAGTGCCGAGAATAATTCTGTTGTTTCCGCCTTTGATAAAATTGTTAAGTGCTTCATTATAAGCCATTTTTAGTGCGAAACCTCCGTTTGTACTGCCCTCGGCTCTAAGTTCGTTGATTGCAGAGGCGATTTTTTCGTATTCTTTTGCCGGTGTTGATTCCAAAACCCTTCTAACATTGCCCGAATATGTTATAATCGAAATTCTATCTTCGGGATTAAGATTTTTAGCGAGCGTGTTAAGACACTCTTTTAATAGAGGTAATTTTTCGTTCCTGGACATCGAACCCGAAACGTCTACTAAGAAAACAAGATTTGAAGTCGGAAGTTCTTTTTCATCAATCGTTTTGCCTTTGATTCCGAGTCTTAAAAGGTAATTTCTTTCGTTCCACGGGCAAATTCCTATTTCGGAATTGATTGCAACTTGATTTCCGTCATCAGGATTTGGATAATCGAACGTGAAATAATTCAAAAATTCTTCAATTCTAACACTTTCTTTATAAACTTTACTCTCGATGCTTATATATTTGCGCATAATAGCATACGATGCACCGTCAGCATCAACAGAGAAAGTTGAAGTTTTTTCTTCGTTGGCAGAAACGAAAGGATTGTCGCTGAATTCTTTGAATTTGTTGCCTGTGATATTGTAAGGATCACTGAAACTTTCTATACCGTCGGTATAGAATACATTAGAATTTGAACTGTTGCTATCCGGCATTCCATCTGAGTCATCTTCAGAAGAACAGCAACACAAAGAAGTAGCGCAAGTCAAAGCAAGCGCATAACGCATTAGTTTGTTCATAATTAAAAAAATTTTTGGTTAGTGAATAAAATATTCTCGCAAATATATATTTTTTTTTCTTGCTGTTGTCATAAAGAAACGTGTTTAATAATTTCTTAATACAAAAAATGAAATTTTACAATTATTTTCCTTTCGGTTTAGTATTTCTTTGTACGAATAGTATACCTTTGCGGTGCTAAAAAAAGGAAAATAGTTATTCACTTTAATAAAAAAATACAAAAATGAAAAAGATTTATTCATTAGTTGCTGCTTTATTAGTAGCTATGGTAGTAATGGTTTCTTGTGCTTCTGAAAACACAAAGAACGTAAGTGCATTGTTAGACGCTGTTAAAGCAAGCGATGTTGCAACAGCAAAATCACTTTCAGAAAAATTGTATGCTGTAAAAGCTCAACTTACAACAGACGAATCTTGCGGTTTAGCTGCAGGTTATCTTGGTCTTGTTGCTATTGACGAGGCTAACAAAGCTGACTATTCTCAGAAAGTTATTGAAATCGTTGATGCTGTAAATGCAAAAGACGCTGAAGGTGTTAAAAAATTCGCTGCTGCTTCTAAAGTAGACCTCGTTGCTGCTGTAGACGGTATCAAAGCTGCTCAAGCTGCTGCTCAACAAGCTGCTGAAGCTGCACAACAAGCTGCTGAAGCTGCTCAGGCTGCTGAAGGTGAAGCTGCTGAAGGCGAAGCTGCTGAAGGTGATGCTGAATAATTTTTAGCATTAATTACTTCAGACCCTAAAAATGAAGGGTTAAATGTAAATTGTCATAATTCCCTTATGTCCGTTTTTTTGGCGGGTATAAGGGATTTCTTTTTTTAACAATTATTTAAACTCTATTTTTAGTTTTAACGATAAATAATTCTTAGTTTTGCAGTGTTAAAAAAGAAATATAAACGTTAAATAGTATTAATTTTTAAAAACTTAAACACAATGAGAAAGTTATTTTTTGCATTAATGGCTGCTGTTATGATGTTTATGGTATCATGTGGTGCAGCTGAAGGCGTACAAGATGGTGAAAAAGCCGCTAAAGAATATGCTGAGGCTTTTAAATCAGGAAATCCTCAATCAATTCTTGACGCTTATAATTCTATTGCTAAGACATACGGTGCTAAATATCAATCAGCTGGTACTGTAGCTTTGGCAGGTTATATGGGTGGTTTGTCAGGTGCTCTTGATAAAGCAGATCCGAAAATCAACGGTTCTTATTTTGGTATTACCTTGGCTAATGCTAAAGTTCAGAATCTTCCCAATTTAGCTGATATTCAGAAAGCTGTTGAGGAAGCTAAAAAACAGTCAAGTAACGCTGCTGCTTTCCAAGAAGGTGTAGATTTGGCTGCTTCATGGTATGCTGCTCCTGCTGCTCCTCAAGAAGAAGCTGCTGAAGGCGAAGCTGCTGAAGAAGGTGAAGCTGCTGAAGGAAGCGAAGAATAAGATATTTTTTATCTTTAATAATAAAAAAGACCGTTCTTTTTAACAAAGGACGGTCTTTTTTATTAAAGTTTTTTGTTAATTTTGCAGCCGAAATTTATCACCTTTTAATAAAAACATAATTACAGTGAAAAAAGCAATTATTTTATCATCACTTTTAACAATCAGTCTTAATTTATCAGCGCAGGAAGGCGAAAAACTTTCTGAAAAAGATCTTTTGGAAACTCAGGCAAACGCCGAGGCTATCGACACTATTGATACGAGGGACAAATATACTAAAATTGTCCTTTATAAAAATTTTACTTGGGCTTACGTGGAGCTTGACCGTCCTAACATTTCGGATGAGGATTTTCAAGACGATTGGGATTCTGAAAGTATTCATGCTTACAAGGACATTCCGCTTTCACAGATTCCCGATGAAGTGGATTTGTGTCTTACTGACAGCCTTCATTCATGGGCTTGTCCTAAAATCGGTCAAGTAAATTCCGGTTTTAAATTCCGCCGTTACCGTGAGCACAAAGGTACTGATATTCAGCTTAATACGGGCGATCCCGTTTGCGCTGCCTTTGACGGAAAAGTTAGAGTTGTACGTCAAGTAGGTCAGGCGGGCGGTTACGGTAATTTAATCGTTTTGCGTCATGCCAATGGTCTTGAAACCTATTATGCACACCTTTCAAAACATTTGGTTGAGGAAAACGATTTGGTGAAAGCGGGCGAAGTTATCGGACTCGGTGGCAGCACGGGACGCAGCACAGGACCGCATCTCCATTTTGAAACGCGTTATATGGGAAGACCTTTTGATCCGGAGAGAATTTTCTGTTTTGAAAAAGGCGAATTAAGAGATACGATTTTTACTTTGAAAAAACATTATTTCAACATCAATTCGCATTACGGTCAGAGCGACGAACAATCCGTAGCAGCTTCTCAATCGCTTGTACACGTTATCAAAAGCGGAGATACTTTGGGGGCATTGGCAAGAAAATATCATACGACGGTAAAAAAACTTTGTCAGTTGAACCATATTTCTCAAACCACGACTTTGCGACTCGGACAAAGAATTCTTGTTAGATAAATTGGATTTTTTTTTATTAAAACGAAGTAACTAAAAATATGAAACGGTTAATTAGTTTTTTGTTATTGGTATTTGCGGCTTTTAACACTTTTGCTCAGTATTACGGCAATTCGTTTAAAATTGTTTACGGACACCGCAGCATACCTGTTTTTGTAACGGACGAAGAGGATAGAACGTATTTTACGGAATGTAGTTTTACCTCTGAGGTCTCAAAATTCGTAAATTCAGCCAAAGTATCATCGCTTTTAAGGCTTGAGCCGTGGCAGGAGAAAACTTCAGAAGATGAGGCGTTTGTGAAAATTCATGTCGGAGTTTCTGATATGTTGATTGATAAACGTGCCGTAGAAACTATTGACAGGTTCGGTCATGTGATGTTCCGCCCAGTTATGGAATGTACGATGACGGCGGTTTTAAGGATAGAATCCGAATTAGATAATTATCGTCCTTCAAGAACAAAAGTTTCAATTGTTAATGAAATTGACAAATTCTATCCTGAGCCTTTTTTAGCGGAAGAGTATATCGAAAACAACAAGGAGGTGTATATTCGTCAGGCGGTTAGCGACCAAATTGTAAAGATGACCGATGATATTAACGGATATTTTTATCATAGTTATCTTTATGGTACACAAGAAGATTTCATAAGGGTTTTCTTTTTTGATACGCCTAAAAACAAGAATTACGAAAAGCATAAAGCCGGGAAAAACGAAATTTCGCAGATTTTCAGCGATTTGTCTTCAAATTATGATTTGAATTTAGCTCGTCAAAGAATGCGTCCGTGGCTTGAACATTTTGAGAATTTGTACAATAGTTTGGATATTAACGACAAAAAACAAAAAAGTGCTAAAATGCAGATGTTGAGAAATCTTGCCGTTATAAATTATGCTTTGGATGATTTCGTTTCTGCATATCGTTATGCCGATGAATTGAAAGAGAAGTTTTCCGGCAGTGATGCGGAAAAAATTATTGAACAAATCGTTAAAACTAAAAATTTGCTCAAAGATCACGGATTGGCTTCAAGATATTTTTAATACAAAACTGAATAAAAGAAAATAATAATTAAGATGATTGTCAAAAAAACTTTTTTAATGGCGTTATTTTTCTTAACGTCTTTTTTTGCAGCGGCGAACATAAAATTACCGCATATTATTGCTGACCGTATGGTTTTGCAGCAGAAATCAGAATGTACGCTTTGGGGTAAAGCTGATTCTAACGAGCAGATAAAAATTAC
>Ga0310695_10003794_pt1 | contig 28958 bp, 21 predicted proteins | sample RumenRJG_04DNA_FD_203882 | JGI IMG/M metagenome (GOLD analysis project Ga0310695, IMG submission 203882) | Bovine rumen microbial communities from Lethbridge, Alberta, Canada - RJG_04 (v2) (version 2) | ecosystem: Host-associated > Mammals > Digestive system > Stomach > Rumen | place: Canada... | reverse complement strand
TTTCTTGTCCCCGCCGGCAAGGGACGTGCGGAACGACCGTCCGCATACTGCGTCCGCTCCCCGCGCGGGGCGGATAGTATACGACACCTCCCGCACGCCTCCGGCTCGGTCTCGCCTTGGATTTGCAAAACTAAACGCAACTCCCCCCTAGGGGGGAGTGAGAGGAACTATAATCCCTAATCGTACATTCTCCCCGACATTCCCCCTGTCTGCAAAGGTAAACGCTTTGGATCCTTGCGTTCACTCTTGCAAACGACATCTCAAAAATCGCCTACCGAAAGCTGTCTGCATTTGGTATAATAGCGCCATGAAAACAAATCACATTCTCATGCTGGCGGCGGGCGTTGCGCTCGCCGGTAACTTGTTTGCCGCCCCTGCGGCAACCACATTCGCGCGCGACGAGCTGCAGAAGTACGTCGACTCCGGCGAACTGCCGGGCGCGGTGAACGTGTTCTACAACAACGGCGTGGAGGAGGTCGCGTGCCTCGGATATGCGGACGCCGGCAAGAAGCGCCCGATCACGCTCGACGACGTGTACATGCAGTGCTCGCAGACGAAGGGCTTCTGCGGCGTCACGATCGCCATCCTCGTGGAGGAGGGCAAGATCAGCCTCGACGATCCCGTCTCGAAGTACATCCCCGAATTCGGCACGCTGTGGATCGAGAAGTCCAACAAGAACGGCGTGCGCACCCTCGAAAAGGCGAAGAACACGCTCACCGTGCGCATGGTGATGAACCACACCGGCGGCTTCCCGTTCGAGCTGCCCAACTTCCACTCGATGGGCGGATGGTCCCGCAGGATGCCGCTCAGGAGCGTGGCGCTCGTCGCGGCCTCCCAGCCGATTCTCTTCGAGCCCGGCACGAAGCAGCAGTACTCGAACGTCGGCATCGACATCGGCGCCGCAGTGGTGGAGCGCGTCACGGGCAAGCGCTGGGAGGACTTCCTCAAGGAGCGCGTGTTCCAGCCGCTCGGAATGAAGGACTCCGGTTTCTGGCCCACAAAGGAGCAGCTCGAGAAGAAGGTGGAGATGTACACATGCCGCAAGGGCCAGCCCGCAGTGTGGACGGAGCACGACCAGTCCATGCAGCGTCCTTACGCCGACGACCGCGTGTTCCCGAGCGCCGGCGCGGGACTGTGGACGACCGCGCGCGACCAGCTCAAGTTCTACAAGATGCTGATGAACCTCGGCGTTGGCGAGAACGGCGCGCGCATCCTCAAGGAGGAGACGGTGAAGAGCATTCTCGCGGTCTCGACGCGTCCCCAAGGCCTCGGCGGCTACTCGCTCGGCCTCGCCGCGCCGGTGAAGGACGGCGAGAACGAGTGGTTCGGCCATGGCGGCGCATGGGGCACCAACTGCATGGTCAACTGGCACAAGAAGCAGCTCAAGCTCTGGGCGGTGCAGCTCAGGGGCGGTCCTCGTCCGTGGGACGGCGCTCGCAACAAGGCCGAGCAGAAGTTCTTCAGCCAGAAGATCGACAACTCCGCGGCCGAGGCATTCACGGGCCGCCTGAAGTAAGATGGGCCGTCACGGGGCACACTGGACTCTCTTCATAGCCACGCGCCTTGTGGGCGTGGCTGTGGATTCCGTCCTCATGGGCGCCGCATACGTGGCCGCCGTCGCTCTGCGCTTCGACTTCCGCGAGCCGCAGTGGGGATGGCGCGCCACGGCCCTCAGCTTCGTCACGGTGTGGGCGGTGCAGCTCTTCGCCCTAATCGCGACTGGATGCTACAAGCTGCCCTGGCGCCGCACTGGCGCACTCGAGATGCCCCGCTACGCGGGCGCGTTCGCGCTGAGCGCGCTCGCGCTCGCCGCGCTCAGATGGTACATGCCCGAGCTCACGCTCGCCCATGTGCGCCCGCCTTACTCGATCACGCTCATCTCTACCGTTCTCGCGTTCTGCGCAGTGCTAGGCGTGCGCATCGTATGGCGCTTCTACTCGCAGGCGCGGAGCAACGAGAAGAAGCTGCTGCGCCGCCGCGAGAAGATCGCCGGCGGAGAAGACGTGCTGGAGATGCTGCGCGGAAAGACCGTTCTCGTTACGGGCGCGGGCGGCTCGATCGGCAGCGAGATCGTGCGCCAGACCGCTCGCAGCGGCGCAGCGCGCGTGGTGATGGTGGAGCGCGGCGAGAACGCGCTCTACGAAATCGACCGCGAGATGCGCGCCGCCGGCTCAAACGCGCCGTGCGTGCCGGAGATGGTGGACATTACGGACGCCGACCGCATGAAGCGGGTGCTCGAGCGCTGGAAGCCGCAGATCGTGCTGCACGCCGCCGCATACAAGCATGTGCCGATGGTGGAGAGCAATCCGCTGGACGGCCTGCGCAACAACGCAGTCGCCACGCGCCGTCTCGGCGAATGGTCGCGCGATGCGGGCGTGGAGAGGTTCGTGATGATTTCCACAGACAAGGCGGTGAATCCCATCAGCGTGATGGGCATGACGAAGCGCCTTGCGGAAGTGCTGCTCCTTGAACTTAACAGCCCGGACGCGAAGGGATGCGTGTTCTCGTGTGTGCGCTTTGGGAATGTGCTCGGATCAAGCGGAAGCGTGGTGCCGCTTTTCCGCGAGCAGATCGCACGGAAGGGTCCGCTCACCGTCACGCACCCCGACATGAAGCGCTACTTCATGAGCGTGGAGGAGGCGGTGGCGCTCGTGCTGGAGGCCGCCGCGATGGGCTCGCGCGGATCCCAGAAGGGTGGATGCATCTACACGCTCGACATGGGCGAGCCGGTGCGCATAGTTGATCTCGCGGAGGACATGATCCGCCAGGCCGGGTACAAGCCCTACGTTGACATTCCAATCGTGTTCACGGGAATACGTCCAGGCGAGAAGCTCTTCGAGGAGCTCAACGTGAGCGAGAAGAGCGTGTACCGCACTGGCCACGCGAGAATATTCGTTTGCCGCGATCCCGGACGCGCAGAGGGAGTGGACGCCGAAGAGGTGGCGCGCTTCGCGTCCGGCTGCCCGGGCGACGACGAAGTGCGCGCGTTCCTCAAGGCGCGGGTGGGCGCGCAGTGAAGGCGACGCTGATCATCCCCTGCTGGAACAGCGCCGCCACTCTGCCGCGCATCATCGCAGACGTGCGCGCGCAGACATTTTCAGATTTCGAGGCAATCTTCGTTGACGACGGCTCTGCAGACGCAACGCCACAGATTCTCTCCGCGGCAGCGTCCGAAGATGCGCGCATTCGCGTGATCACTCTCTCCGAGAACCGCGGCGTCAGCGCGGCCCGCAACGCCGGTCTAGACGCGGCCCATGGCGAATTCATCTTCTTTGCCGATCCCGACGATTCAATCTCTCCGCAGATGCTCGAGAAGGGCATTGCCGCAATGGAGGCGGATAGCGCCGACTACTGCGTGTTTCCGTACCTGGAGAAATTCGAAGGGGACGCCGAAGCGCGCATTGTGCCGCTCAAAGGCGAATGCCGCCTCTCTTCCAACGAAGAGATCGTGCGCCTGTACATGAGCCGCATGTTCGGCTACTCGTTCGAGCACGTGAGGAAATGGTACGCGGGCACACCGCTTTTCGAGCGCCGTATCCAGGGCGGTGTGTGCTGGTGCGTGTTCCGCCGTTCCATCGTCGAGACGCACCATGTGCGCTTCGACGAGGACATCGCATTGTATGAGGACGCGATGTTCAACTGCGCCTATCTACTGCATGCACGGCGTATGACGTGCGTGGCGGAGCCGCTGTACACCTACCTTCACGCGCACACCGGCGCAGTTGCGCGGCTGCGGCGCGGCGAGCGCGAAATCGAGAACAAGCTCGCGCTCCTGCGCGCGCGCATCTCGCTCGACGCCGCCTCTGGCGGACGCCTCGAACCGATGTACGCCGCATCGTGCGTGTTCTCTGTTCTTGAGATGCTCAAAATCGCGTTCACGCTGCGCGCGCCGTTCGCGAAGAGCCTGCGCCTCGTGCGCGAGTACATGGCTTATGACGTGGTGCGCCGCGCGATCGCCGACTTCCCGCTCAGCATCCGCCACCCGTTTCTCGCGCTCTCCGTTCTTGCCCTAAGAGTGGTTCGGTAGTTGGGTAGTTAGGTAGTTGGGTGGTTTGGTAGTTGGGTGGTGCCTTTTCTTTTAACGCAGAGACGCAGAGGGGCAGAGGCTATTCTTTCTCCGCGCCTCTGCGTTAAGAAATGCCGGTGGCAACAGAGGAATTAGGGTTTTAATCTACTTAAACGGACCGGCATTGGGGCGTCTTCTTCCCACCTTAATCCAAAACGAATCAGGATTAAAAGTGAAACAGTTATCTTCGTTCCACTTGCCTTTACGGTCGATGTAGAAGACGCAGTTGGTCACCACTCCTTCTTCCACAGATCCAATTGGAGAAGTAAAATTAGTTCGTTCATAACCAGCAGCTATCACCGTTAAGCTATGAAATGAACCATCGAAAAAATCAATGTGCGTGGGCAACAATGAACCACTGGACGGAGTTGCTATCCAGAAAATAAAATGCCAGCCGTGTGTTTCTCTTGTCGAGAAGTGACCGAACTCATCCGTTATTGTGTGTTGATTGTATCTGCCAGCATTCACAGAAATATCGGCGTTGGCAAGCGGACGGCCCGTCTCCGCATCGCACACCGTCCCGTCAATTCCGCACATGTGCCTGCGGTAATGCGGAACGGGCAGTATTATGCATCCGGCAAAAAAGAGCAATGACAGAACAATCAGTCCTATCGTGATTCTTCGATGCCGAGCATCATTGCCCAACCAGGCGAAAATGTGAATGTTTGTATTCATGCCCCCATCATACCATATTTCCGCACCAGCGGCAAACACTAGGCACTAAAATGTGGTATAATCTTGCCCATGAAAAAGACATTGTCGAAGAGAAGGAAAAACATCATGTGCAGTCTTTTTGCCTGCGCCATCCTCGCAGCAGGAGCAGCGGCAGCAAATGTCGCGGAGCCGCCGCGAAATAATCCTGAGCAGCAGAGGATCAAGGAGTGGTTTCTCGAGAACTACTACGGCCGCGCGCCTGTGGGGCGTCCGGACGACATGGAGTTCAAAGAAAACGAAATCCACATTGCAGGCGGAAAGGTGAAGATCCGACTCGACGTCACCATGCCGCCCGGCGCGACGAAGGAGAAGCCATGTCCCGTTGTGCTTGTTGCCGACAGGCGTTCATGCTTCGCCACGCCAATCAATTCAAAGAATCTTGAAAAGATTCTCGCCGTGCAGGCGGAGTTCAAGCGGATGGCGACCGAACGCGGCTATGCGCTTGTCATGTGGAACGTCAACGACGTCGCGCCAGACTGCTGGCTGTACGACCGCTATGTCAGGATGAAGCCAGACGATCTGCCTCCAAACGCATGGGGCGTGTTCGGACTCTACGGCGGCGAGCCCGACGGACGCAAAGGCGACACATGGGGAACGATCCGAGCGTGGGCCTGGGGCCACAGCCGCGTGATGGACTGGATCGAAGAGCAGCCCATGCTCGACGCGAAGCGCGTTGCGGTTTGCGGACACTCCCGCCTCGGCAAGACCGCCCTCGTCGCTGGCGTCACAGACGAGCGCTTCCTCGTTGCGTACTCCAATGACTCAGGCGTTGGCGGCGCGCATCCGCACCGACTCTGGAAGCCGGGCGTATGCAAGCTCTCCTTCGTGAACAAGCACCATCGCCACTGGCTATGTTTCAACTCGCGCAAGTTCGAAGCGGACGAGCGCAACATGCCGCACGACATGGACGAGTTTCTCGCGCTCATGGCGCCGCGTTACCTCTATGTGGCAAGCGCGAGCGAGGATGTATGGGCGGGTCCGGAGGGAGAGCAGTTTGCCGCCGAGATGGCCTCCCGCGCCTGGGAGCGCATGAACCTCAAGGGCTGGGGCTACAAGGGACATGTCGGCGGCCATGTCCGCCCCGGCGGACACGACTTCCTTCCCTATGACTTCAAGCTCTTCCTCGACTTCTGCAAGACGCCGTTCGCCTCACAATCCCCGCAAAGCTAAGACATCACTTGATTCATACGACGACTCCGACGAGAACGGCCTGCACGGCGGCCTCTCCGGCAAGGACTGGCTGCGCGCGCGGTTCCTCGCCGATGCGATTCCCGCCACAAGCAGTGCTTTTGACTTCTCCTAGTTGCTTTCGCTGCTTGGAGTTTCGGAGTTCTGGAGGGCTGAGGATTGCCTTGGGGGTATTCTCCCTGACTCAAAAACTCTCCGTGGCGAAAGCAATCTACATTATCCTCCGTAACATTCAATTACGTGGCGTTGGAGTCTTATGGCAACTGATTGCTGAAATCACGGCTGCGGTTCAAGCACCACGAAGAATGCGGCGGAGTTGGCGTCTTTGCGAGGAAGGGCGAGCGTGCCATCCTTCCACTCGACAGTGATGGGTTCAAGGTCGCGCGTATAGTCCAGCACATGCGCGGAGACGATGCGCGCGTTGTCCATGCCCTTGACTGCGACATTGAGCGGACCCTTTCCGCGGTAGTCGCTGATCAGCACGAAACCGCGCTTCTTGTCGGCCGTGAGGCCGGCGAAGGCCGTGACCGAAGGCACTGTGGCCGCGGCGGCCACCTTCTCCGTGTATCCCGACACGATGTCGCCGAATATCTTGAGCGACCAGTAGGACTTGTTGAATTTGCCGATGCCGTCCTTGTAGCCCCAGTTCCCGGTGCATCCGGAGCCATAGTAGTAGGACTGGTCGAGGCAGGAGTTCTGGAAGCCGGCGAGCACGGCGAGATTGAACGCGGCGGAGTCGATGCCGTTGTGGGCGGAGGGTCCGGAGTGGGCCTTGCGTATTTTGTCCGGCGATGATGCGCCGTGTATGCCGTCCCATGAAACGAGGTAGTGCCATTCGTTGATGACGGTGCGGCACTTCGGGAATCCGGCTTCGTCGAGGAGCTTGCGCACGCGCGCCGGCTGGGCGACGAGTTCACGAGGATTCTGCCCATAGTAGTGCCAGCTCATGAAGTCCGGCGCCACGTCGGCCGCGCGGCATGCGGCGAGCAGCTCCTTCATGTAGTCCGTGGGGCAGCCGGCGAAGGCGGGTCCGCCAAAGTTGAGCTGCGGGAACTCCGACTTCAGCCGCTTCAGGCATGTCACGTAGAGGTCGATGAACTCTGCCTTGGTGCCGCGCCAGCATGCCCTGATGTTGGGCTCGTTGTAGATCTCCCAGTTCGCGATGTCCCATTTGAAGCCGTTGGCCCAGCCCTGCGTGTAGTGGCGCACGATGCCGGCGAGAGATTCGGCGTAGCGGGCGTGGTCGGCGGGATTGCGCGTGTTGAAGCCCCATTTGCCCGTGTGCTCAATGGAGGTGCCCATGCGGTAGAAAATCTTCATGCCGATGTTCTGCGAAAGCGAGAGCACATGGTCTGTGGGCTCGAAGACGTAGTTGCGCGGGTCGGACGGATCCAAGTGCGGAAGGGGGAAGATGTACTGCGTGTCGATGATGCGCTGGCCTCGGTTGACGAGCGCCCAGTCATGTGTGCGCGCGGCGGTGAGATGGAGCGCGGCGAGTGCCTTGTCGTCGTTCTCAAGGCTGCGGGGATACGATCTCGGGCCATACCCTGAGCAGTGGAGCCACTTGTTGATGCGTCCAGTGGTGGACGTGAAGTCGATTGTCGCGGTTGCCTCCGCGCCGCATGCCACCGCGCCCGCGAGGGCGAACGCGCCGATGAGAATGTTTGCTTTCATGTCCCTAGTTTACCGAATTCCGTCTTCCCTGTCAAATGTCGGTTGCGTGGGTGAGCGCTTACGCGCTACCGCTGAAGCCAATCGCAGTACGAATCGCCTGGCGATTTGCGGCTGGTGCGGCGCGTGCCGGCTTGAGGCTATACCTCGCCGTCCGCACCGCGCCATGCCGCAACCCTGCGGGTTTCGTACTGCGACCGGACGCAGAAGCCCGCTTCGCGGGACGCAGAATGACGCGGAAAAAAGAATCGTCCATTTTGCTTTCACTGCAGAGTTCTGAATAGGAATGTTTCTGCGTTCTTCCGTGTCGGCCGAAGGCCGCGTCCGTATCCGCGCGTGATGGCAAGCCGAAGGCGCATCGCGGCGAGGCGGCGCTGGCCGAGGCGCCAGCCTCGAAGCCATGCTCCGTCACGCCGCGATGAATCGCGTCAGCGATTGCCATCACGCACGGCTTCAGTGGTCGCGCGTAAGCGCCTCCATCTATTGCATCTGAGTAGCCAGCTACAATCATTAGCTTGATCGGTATTGCCTAAAGCAGAAGATTGGTGTACAATGTTCTGTGCCGTCTAATGCAATGGAGAATGTGCTGTGAAAAACAACCTCTTGAAAACTGTGCTGGCCTGCACGCTCGCGGCCGGGCTTGCCGCACATGGCAATGTGCCGACATTTCCCCGCAGTATTCCGCCTGGAAAACATCTGCCGCCGCAAAGAGGTGCACTGCGCATCCGCCCTGCGGAGGCGAAGCATGTCAAGTTCGTGAAATACCGCAACCCGAGCGGCTACTTCACAATGAACGTTCCGATGGGCTGGAGGGTTAAGACCGGTCTCAAGCCCGACGGCAAGTTCGACATCATCAGCTACGCCATCACAGTGTACGATCCAAAGCGTCCGGAACGTGAGCTATACTTCTGCCTCAACAACGCGATCGGACTCAAGTCGGTTGAAGCGCGGAACTGGTACGCAAGATCGTATGGTCCCGGAAGCTACTTTGCGAAGATGCCCGTTCTGACGGAACTCTCCACCGCAGGATTCTTTGCGGCAATGGGTCCGCTCTTCGGATACAGGCAGTTCACCGTTCTCGAACGCCTCGGAAGAAGCGCGCTTGGCGGCGACGTGGTGGTGGCGGAATGCACAACCGCCTCTGGCAGACGGGTGCAGGGACTATACCACGCAACCGTCACGTCGATGAGCCGCCCCGTGCAGGTCAATCCCTTCAACGCGAGAGCCGGCATGGTGGACGTGGGGCCGATCACCGAGTTCTCGATTCTCTCGGAGACCGCTCCGAAGGAGGAGTTCATCGACTGGCAGCCCGTACTCGACAAATGCTTCGCGTCGATCGCCTTCACTGCGGCATTTCATCAGCAGCGCAGAGAGGCCTGGGCCCGCATGATGGGAACCTCAAAGTACATCATGCAGACAGCCGACTCCATTCGCGGCATGATCATGGATTCATACAACCGCCGCAACGCAACGTACGACGTGCTCTCGCAGAAGCGCAGCGATGCAACTCTCGGCTACGAGCGCGTGCAGGACACCGAGACCGGCGAATACTATCGCGCAGAAAACGGATTCACCGACTGGTACAAGGGCACGCGCTACCGTCCCGCACCAGAAAAGGCAGCTTATCTTACTCCCGTCAGCGGCTACATCAACTGGAAGTAGCCGCCCGCGTGAACCGCCTAGCGCGGAGAATCGTTTACGAGTAGGATGAAGTTTGAACGTTCCATGCCGAGCCGCGGCTTCACGCTCGTGGAGATGACGATAGTGGTGGCGATCATTGCAGTGATCGCCACGCTTGCCGTCACGCGCTGCGCGCGCGCCGTGAAGGCGGCAAGAATCACGGCGGCCCAGGCGAACATGCAGGCGATACGCGACGCGTTCATCGGCGGCGACCCGGGCTATGTGCGCGACCTCTCCGGCATACCAGGCTTCTCCCCCGCGTATCTGCGCGTCGCGAACATCTTCATGCCAACTAACGTGTTCGGATGCAAGGTGACTGGAGGAGGCGCCGCCGCCACGCGCGCCGTGCGACTGGACGAAGGCGACGAGGCGCGGTGCCTGGCGGAAGGACGCGCCTTGCCGCAGGCGTTCACGGCGTGGGATGAAGTGCGCTCTCGCGGATGGCGCGGACCATACCTCAACGCCCAGACTGCCGCTTTCCCGGCTCAGGACGCAGTGCGATTTTCCGGCGACGCAACGTTCGCAGAGCGCGGCTTCTTCCCTTCGCTTTCGCACCTGCGCCTGCCTGCAGAGTTCAAGGACACGTCGCGCGCGTCGGTGTACGGCTTCACCGGCGAACCGGCAATGCTCGACCCCTGGGGAAATCCCTACGTGGTGCAGATACCGCCGCCGCAGGCGTTCAACGATGTTACGAACGTGATGGACTCTGCGCGCTTCGCGTACGCACGCGTGGTCTCGGCCGGACCAGACGGTCGCCTCGATACGCCATGCTTCGGAGCAAACACAACGAACTTCTGGGGCGCCACGGGATGGAGCGAACGCCGCAGGCGACTCTCGCGCCAGGCGGGCCTCATCGACGGCGACGACAGGTCGGCGCGCGGCGACGATCTTGTGCTTTTTTTCTCCCGCAACGACATTGACGAGGGCGAAGAGATGTGATATCATATCGGCGTTTCTGGAGAAACCATGACAAGAACCGCTTATTTCTTTTTTGGCTATTGGTACTTCGCGTTCGAAAAGCGCGGGGCGGCTTCTTGTTGCTGAAATTCATGCAAAGGCAATTGGACAAGGCGGCCCCGCTCAGACGAGCGGGGCCGTTTGATTTAAGAAAAAACAAAAGGAGAAAACAATGATCATAGTGATCAAGCAAAATGCGGACGAGGCTCAGGTCGAGAACCTGAAGTCCCTTCTGCTCTCACGCAACATCACGCCGCACGTGTCGAAGGGATCGCTGCAGACGATCATCGGCTGCATTGGCGACGTGGCCCATCTCGATCCGGACCTCATAGAGGCGCTGGACGTGGTGGAGAGCGTTCAGCGGATACAGGAGCCGTACAAGTCGGCCAACCGCAAGTTCCATCCAGAAGACACCGTTGTCGAGGCAGGCGGCGTAAAGATCGGCGGCGGCAACTTCGCCGTGGTGGCGGGTCCGTGCAGCGTGGAAAGCGAAGAGCAGGTGGTGGCCATCGCGCGCGCGGTGAAGGCCGCAGGCGCATCGATGCTGCGCGGCGGCGCGTTCAAGCCGCGCACCTCTCCGTACGCGTTCCAGGGACTCGGCGCGGAAGGCCTGCGGATGCTCTCCGTGGCGAAGAAGGAGACTGGCCTGCCGATCGTGACGGAGCTGATGGACTTCGCCGACATCGAACTCTTCAACGACGTTGACGTGATCCAGATCGGCGCGAGGAACATGCAGAACTTCAACCTTCTGCGCGAAGTCGGAGCGTACACGAAGAAGCCTATTCTGCTCAAGCGCGGGATGTCCGCAAGCGTGCAGGAGCTTCTGATGAGCGCCGAATACGTGATGGCGAGCGGCAACCCGAACGTGATCCTGTGCGAGCGCGGCATACGCACCTTCGAGACTTCGCTTAGGAACACTCTTGACCTCGGCGTGGTGCCGCTTCTGCACAAGCTGTCGCATCTGCCGGTGATGGTTGATCCCTCGCACGCCACGGGCCACGCGTACATGGTGGAGCCGGTGAGCGTGGCGGCCACTGCGATCGGCGCTGACGGCCTCATCATCGAAGTTCACAACAATCCCGCCTGCGCACTATGCGACGGTGCGCAGAGCCAGACGCCAGAAGCGTTCACGGCTACCATGGAGAAAATCCGCAAGATAAGGAGCGTCTTGTGAAGGACATAAAAAACATCCGCAGCGAAATCGATTCGATCGACAGCGAACTAGTCAATCTCTTCCGCCGCCGCCTGGAGATAGTGGCCGAAGTAGCCGCCTCGAAGCACGAGCGCGGCGCGCCGGTTACAGACCCTGCGCGCGAGCGCGACATTCTCGCGCGCGTCACTGAGGAAGTCGGCGAGGAGTACGCCTATGGCGCGCGCCTCTTCTTCTCCACGCTCTTCGGCATATCGAAGGCGCGTCAGCGCGCGTTGCTGAACGGGGAATCCGAACTCGTGAAGACGATACGCGGCGCTATGGCCGACCGCACGCGCTTCCCCGAACGAGCGGTCGTTGCCTGCGCTGGCGCTGAGGGTTCATACGCGCAGCAGGCGACGTCGCTGATGTTCCCTCTTCCTACGATTCTCTACTTCACATCGTTTGAGAAGGTGTTCGAAGCAGTGGAGAAGGGCTTTTGCCAATATGGAATACTGCCGGTGGAGAACTCGGCCGCAGGATCGGTGACGGCCGTGTACGATCTCATGGAGCGGCAGCACTTCCACATAGTGCGGGCGCTGCGACTCAAGGTCGACCATGTGCTGCTGACGCCGCACGGCGTGCGCCTGGAGGATGTTCACGAAATCACCAGCCATCCGCACGCGCTCGCTCAGTGCCGCACGTTCCTTCAGGCACATCCGAAGATCAAGGTCGTTCCAGGACCCAACACCGCAGTGGCCGCAAAGACGCTGGCGGATAGCGGACGGCGGGATATGGGCGTGATTGCATCGCGTGCATGCGCCGAGCTGTATGGACTCGACGTTGCGGAAGAGGACATCATGGACGCCGTGTACAACTACACGCGGTTTGTTTGCATCTCCAAGGAGCCTGAGATCTGGCCCGACTCGCGCAAGTTCACCATCACCATGCGCCTGCCGCACCGTCCCGGCGCGCTGAACACAGTGATTCTAAAGTTTGCCTCCATCGGAGTTAACCTCACGAAGCTCGAGTCACGTCCCATTCCAGGCACCGACTTCGAGTTCCGCTTCATCTTCGACTTCGACGCTTCGCCGAACGATACCGAGATACTTGCACTTCTCTCCGAGCTCGCGCAGGATCCGGAAATCGAGCACTTCGCGTTCCTCGGCGCGTATGCCGAAAAATAGTGTTGAAAGTTCCATTGTCCTAACACACGCCTAACAGAGTTTTTATATACTACAAAGCACACACCAACCCCAACCTGCGGCCGAACGCAGTTCGGCTCATTGAGGGCATTGCCGCGCCCGAGACAGGAATGACGGCACGCCTCCGGTAGCGGTTACCCCTCTTTTCCGCACCGGAGGCATTTTTTTGTTTCAAGGTTTCGGAGTTTCGGAGTTTTGAGGTTTCTGATACAAGAAAAAATCACCTATCGCAACCGAATCTAATTTGATATACTATCGGCAATGAACAAAACAATCATAATATGCGTGGCTGCGGCTGTTTCCGTCTTGGCGCTTGGCGCGGCTGTGTGGCGGATGCTTCTCAAGAAGAGAAAATCCGAACGGTCGCCGCTGTCCGCCAGTGATCCGTCGTCGCCAATGATTGACGATTGCATCCGCAACTATGCGATGGAGCCTGCATTCAAGGCACATTCGAAAAACGAGGCAATTGAAAAACTGGTGGAAATCGTGGCCGCGCGTTTTCCCCAGCAGGTGAAGAACGTAGCAGAAGTGAAGCGTTCCGTTTTCGCGAGAGAGAAGTCCATGCCCACTGGCCTCGACAACGGCATAGCTGTGCCGCACGGCCGAACAGATAGTGTTAAAAGCATAGTTGGCGCAATCGCGCTTGTTGACAATTCCGAGAATGAAAACGGAATCATTCCCGACTACGAGATGATTGACCATTCAAAGCTGCAGATCATAATTCTGACGCTCGTCCCGGAGTCCGTGCAGGAGCCTTATGCGCAGGTGATGGCATTCATAAATCGCACCTTGCGCAACAACGAATCAAGAGAACAACTTCTGGAATGCAAAACGCAGGAAGAAATGCGGGAATTCTTCAATTCCGCAAACTAACGAAAGTTATCTACAGATGGTTGTTGATAACTTGTAAACATGTTTAGATTTCTTATGCGTGGCTTTTTCCGAATATTATGGTTGAATAGTTGGCAAACAATTTAAGGCTAAGAAGGTTTTGCTGTGATGGACGACGAAAGAAAAGACGTTGGCAGCCTGTGGAACAGAGTGGTTTCACAGGTGAAGATGCTGTTGCCAACAGAGATGGAGCGCAATCGCACCGAGCGCTACTTTCCGTTGATGCATTCGCCCAGGCTGGAGAATGACGAGTTCGTCATTGCCGTGAACGAGCAGATACAGGTGGAGATGTTCACCGATCTCTACGCGCAGCTCATCCGGGAGGCTCTTCACGCAGACGGAATAGAAGTCAAGTCCGTACGCTTCGTTGTGGAGAAAAAGCCTGAGGAAGAAACACCGCTAGCTCCAGTTCAGCGTATAAAGCCGGCAGTCGCTAAAACAGCTTCGTATTCGCAGAATGAGCATCCGCTCATCACTTCCACGATGCCGATGCATGAGAACTATACGTTCCACAATTTTGTTGTAGGTCCATCCAATTCGTTTGCACACGCTGCCGCCACGGCTGTTGCGAAGAACCCCGGCGAGACTTCGTACAATCCGCTTTTCATATACGGAGGAACTGGACTCGGCAAAACGCACCTGATGGAAGCAATAGGCCATTTCGTTGTTTCGAAAATGCCGAAGAAATCCGTATGCTACATCACGTCCGAGACATTTCTGAACGAATACATAAACGCGATTCAGAACAAGACGATTGCCGCGTTCCGCGAACGCTACAGAAAAGTCGATCTGCTTCTCCTTGACGACGTGCAGTTCATCGCCGACAAGTTCAACGTGCAGGAGGAGTTCTTCAACACTTTCAATTCGCTCATGGGTCTGCGCAAGCAGGTTGTGATGACGAGCGATGTTGCGCCGAAGGATCTAAAGGGATGCGAGGAGCGTCTCATCGGACGCTTCCAGCAGGGCATGGTGGTAGAGATCGAATCGCCTTCATACGAAACGCGTCTTGCAATTCTGAAGTTCAAGATGGCGGCAAGGCAGCATATCATTCCGGACGAGATTCTGAAGTTCATCGCCGAGAACATACGTTCGCATGTGCGCGCAATCGAGGGTGCGCTTAACCGCGTGCTGACGTTCGTGGACCTCAATCAGAACCTTCCCCTCACTCTTGAGATCACGCAGCATCTTCTCAAGGATTCCATAGCCGAAGAGAAGGTGATAAAGGATCTTACGGTTGATGAAATCATGCGTACGGTCTCTATCTTCTACGGCGTGAAGATCGAAGACATTCTTTCGCCGTGCCGCACGCAGACGCTAGTCACTCCGCGACAGGTGGCGATGTTCCTTTCATGCAAGCTCACCACTAAGTCGTTGCCTGAAATAGGAAGATCATTCGACAAGTCGCATGCCACGGTGCATCATGGAGCACAGACTATTCAGAAGCGGCTTGACGTTGAAAGCGACTTGAAGAAATCTGTTGAGGAGATCGTGTCGCGCCTTGGCCGGAAGTTCTCCGATCTTAGCTAGCGAATGGAGCATTGCAGCGACTTTAGTCAATTTGTAGAAATGCATAATGCAAGCTGTTCACAAAACGGCGCGTTGTCAACAGAAGCCGAGCCGCTAGAAAGAAGCATGAAGATGACTACAGAGATGGATGAAAGTTTTCAACAGTCAAAAAGCTCTCAAACGCCAGCATTTAAAGGAGCAGAACAAGTTGTGAACGTTGTCTACAAAGATAATAATATTATTATTCATTCTTTACTTACGCAGTATAAATAGGGTAAACTAATAGGCGACGTTTCACAAGAGTGGCAAAAGGAACACCAAAGGAGAAGTCATGAAGTTCAAAATTGCACGGTCGAATTTTCTCGATAGCCTGAAGAAGGTCCAGAACATCGTTGGATCAAAAGGATCCATGATGATTCTGCAGAATGTTCTCATAGAGGCAAACGACAGGCAGCTTTTCCTAACCACTACTGACCTTGACATTTCAATTCGTTCGGTTGTGCCGTGCGAAGTAGAAGTTGAGGGTTCCACCACGCTTCCCGCGAAGGTGCTGTTCAATGCTGTGTCGAAGGCGGCGGAGGGAATGATCGAAGTTGATGTGGACGGAGAAGACCGCGCGCAGATAACTGCCGGTTCTGCGCTCTACAAGTTGAGCGGAATGTCTGTTGTAGACTTCCCTACTCTTCCGCAGGACCAGAATTCGTTTGAATACGTTATCCCGCAGATGGCTCTGCGCGACATGCTCCGCAAAACCGCCTATGCCGCTTCCCAGGACGACACGCGCAAAACGCTAAAGGGTGTTTTGGTGAGTTTCCGCGACGGCAAGGTGACGATGGTTGCAACCGATGGACGCCGACTCGCGCTTGTGGAGCACGAGATAGAGCTTCCCGAAAACGCACAGCGCGACATCATTCTTCCAACAAAGGTCGTTGCCGAACTGCAGCGCTCTCTTTCAAACGACGGCGACGCGCGCATCACCATCGAGAAGTCGCAGGTGTCGTTCAACCTCGGCGACACGCGCCTCTATTCCAAGCTGCTCGACGAAATCTATCCTAACTACCGTCAGGTGATTCCAGGCGAACTTTCTGAACGTGTGTCAGTTGATCGTGAACTTCTTCTTGCCGCGCTCGACCGCGTGAGCGTGATGAAAAAGGATGAGTCCAATTCCACCAAGCTCACTTTCAACGCGAATGAGCTCACCGTAAGCTCTAGCGTGACCGAAGCTGGATCTGCACGCGACATCGTGCCCATCAAGTATGACGGCCCCGCGATCGACATCGTGTTCAATCCCGGATTCGTGATGGATCCTCTGCGCGCTATCGACGAAGACGAGATCATCATCGAGCTGAGCAATGGACATTCTCCTGCGCTCATCAAGTGCTCTGTTCCTTTCCTCTATGTGATGATGCCTCTTCGCATCAGCTAGTGCTTCCATTTTCAGCTCAATGAAGATCTGGACAGACAAAAAGTACCCCATCATTCTTTCCTGTGCCAGCTGCCTCGTGCCATGGGTTAAAGACGAGGTGAGGGAAATGGGCTACAGGGTAATCGACTACTCTGACAGTGTGGTGGTGGTGGAAGGCGGGCTGCGCGACGTGTTCCGCCTCAATCTGCAGTTGCGTACCGCGCATCGAGTGCTGGTGCCGCTTCTTCGCACCACGTGTCGTCATGTTCGTGAACTCTACGACCATGTGACAACGATTGATTGGGAGAACCTTCTTGATCCTGACGGATATTTTTCCGTTGCGTCGGTTGTTCACAACGACACTGTCCGCGACACGCGTTTACCGTCTTTGATAACTAAGGACGCCATTGCCGACCGCATGCGTGCGAAATGCGGGCGGCGTCCGGATTCAGGTTCTGACTATGATGCCGGCGCAGCCGTTTTCGTTCATTGGGAAGACCAGCGCGCCATCATCTATCTTGACACGAGCGGCTCTCCCCTCTCGAAACGCGGCTATCGTAAAATTCCAGGTTCCGCACCGATGCAGGAGACGCTTGCCGCCGCCTGCATAGACGCGATGAAGTGGAACCGCAAGACGCCTTTCATATCTCCGATGTGCGGTTCAGGTACGCCTGCCATTGAGGCGGCGCTTGCCGCGATTGGTCGCGCTCCGGGTTCACTGCGGTCGCATTTTGCTTTTATGTCCCTAAAGGGCTACAAGCAGATCATTCCAAACGAAAAGGCGCCGCGCGTTGCTCCGCGCCATCGGTTCGGTGTGTCGCCGGAACAGATATGGAAAGACATGCTTCTTGAGTCGGCCGAAAAGGAGAAGAAGAACATTCCTCCGATCATCGCAACCGATATCTCTCCAGAGGCCGTTGAGAACGCTCAGATCAACGCACACGCGGCAGGTGTGCACAATTTAATACAGTTCAAGGCGTGCGACTTCGCTGATACTCCAATACCAGATCATTTTGTTCCTGATCTCACGCCAGAGGAGGAGAAGAAGTATCCCTTCAAGGGCTGTGTTTTCTTCAATCCCGAATATGGCATACGCCTTGGCGATCCGGTGGAACTCGCTAGTGTGTATGAACGAATCGGCAACTTCATGAGCGAGAAGTGCAAAGGCTATGTGGGTGGGTTGATAACTGGAAGCCCTGAGCTTTCCAAGATGGTCAATCTCTACTATATCACCCGCATTCCATTCTACAACGGTCCCATTGACTGCCGCTTGTTTATTTTCCCCAATTGCGAAATCAAGGGCGCAAAATAGTTCGTGGTTCGTGATTCGTGGCTCGTGGTTCGTGGTTCGTGGCTCGAGCCTTACATTCCGTATGTTAGGTTGATCCAGCATTAGGAAGTACACGGGGACTGTCCCCAAAGTATGTAATGTTGAAAATTGGCAACATTGCAGTGAATCAACTGGGGACAGTCCCCACGAATCAGTGATTCGTGCCCCGTGGTTCGTGGTTCGTGGCTCGAGCCTTACATTCCGTATGTTAGGTTGATCCAGCATTAGGAAGTACACGGGGACTGTCCCCCATAGAAGCACTTGGCAATCAACTGGGGACAGTCCCCACGAACCAGTGATTCGTGCCCCGTGGTTCGTGGTTCGTGGCTCGAGCCTTACATTCCGTATGTTAGGTTGATCCAGCATGAAGGAGTACACGGGGACTGTCCCCAAAGTATGTAATGTTGAAAATTGGCAACATTGCAGTGGAAGATTTTTAAAATTGGTAACATTACCACACAGAGGGGACAGTCCCCATAGCTCAAGCATAACTCACTAAGGGGACAGACCACACGGACCACGAACCACGAACCACGAATCCCGGAAAAGTTATCTACAGAATATTATAACCTGTTTATAACCTCAACTTGTGATAAATCTGTTGATAACTGTTGATAATATGACCCTTGCCATTTTTCCGAGAAAAGTCCATACTATTTGCACCAGCAAAAAAGGCGGAGAATGCAGAATCTGACAGCAGAGATATGCGCCAAGTTCAGAGAGGCGCGCAAAGCGAAAGGGCTGAACCAATCGGCTCTTGCGCAGGCTGTTGGCTGCAAGCAGTCTGCGGTGTCGATGTTCGAGGCTGGAATGGCCACGAAACTTTCCGACGAGGTTGTTGGAAAGATGGCCGAGTTGCTTGGGCTTGATCTTGCGGCTATGCTAAAGGCAGATGAGGAGCGTCGCAAAGCGCAAGGCGGAATGAATGTGTTGCCGGTGATGGCGGCAGGAGTGGTCAGTCCAGGTGATGTGCAGATTGCGCGTGGGTATTGCCCGAACTGCCAATGTCCGTCGAACGTGCCTTATGTTGTTGATGGACGGCTTCTGTATAGGCCGTCGCGCTTAATGGCGTCACCTGGTGGCGGTACGCGGTGTGTGCAGTGCGGCGAAATGCTTGAAATGAGGTGCCCGGCGTGCGGTGCACCATTAAACGAAGGCGCGTGTTGCGGCGTATGCGGCAGCGCGTATGTAACGTCTACTTTGATTGAAGGTGTAGATGTGATGGCATACGCGCGTGCGCGGCGAGCCGAGATTCTGGAACTTAAGTCGCTCATGTAAGAATCCACAGGTTCCCATGAGGAAGCCGAGGAAATCAGAAAGAGAGGTTTGCGGTGAAAAAAAGAAGATGGTTACGCATAATCGTCTTTATAATTCTCGCAGTTGTGGCGGCGATTGCCGGAGGTACGGTGGCAATGCTGCCGGTGCTGTCGAGGCGCAACACGGCCGTGAACACGACCGTCGAGAAGAAGGAACTGCGGTTCTACAAGGAAGGGGGCAAGTGGTACGCCGATGTTCCGCAGCATACCCAGGCGCAGAATCAGATGGTGGCAGGCGCAGACAAGCTTCTTGAAAGCGTGGCGGGCGGAGGAAACGAGGTGAAAACGGTGCTTTCGTCCGACGTCAAGAACCCAGCCGCGTGGCAGCTCTGGCTTCATATCGTGGAACACGACAAATACGGCGCCACCTACAGTGTCAAGGCGAAAAACCGAAGCGGATTCCGTCTGGCCTGGCTCTGCAACGTGGCGCACACCGTTTTCGGCGGCGAACACCCAACCGACATCTACATCCACTCCATAACCAATAATGTCATCAGCAGCAAATGAAAAGCAATCTTAAGCTCCGTATCCTTGTTTCTCCCTTTATCGCGTTCGTCGCGCTTGCAGGCCTTGATGCTCATGGCGTGTCGAAGGAGATTCTGGAGGAATGCACTGCGCAGGTTAAACTGATAAACGCCGAAGCGCTGAAACGCCTTGCGGACGACTGGTCCAAGACGCCAGGCGCCGATTCGAAGGACATCGCCGCAGTGCGGGCGTTCGCCGAGACGGTGGAGAGCGAGAAGAAGGCTGCTGGCGCGGCGCTTGCCGCCGGGAACGCCGTTCCCGCACAGGCGCTCATCGCGCGCCAGCGCCGTCTTCTGGCCGCGCATCCGCTGGTGCGGGATCTGTCCATTCTCGCCGTGAAGCATCGCGGCGGCAATCCGCGACGGGACGATCACCCGGCACAGCCAAATCTCTCGTGCTACAACCACCTCATCGTCAATCCGAACAGGTCCGCCTCGCTGGTCATCCTTTCCGGTTTCCGCGACGAGTCGCCCAAGGAGCGCGAGCTCTACAAGCACGCTGGCACCATCCATTCCGTGGACCTCAACTGGGACGGCCGGCGCATTCTCTTCGTAGGCGTGGACCGTGCGCGCGGCAATGCCTGGAGGCTCTTCGAGACTGATGCTGACGGCACGCCGGCGAAGACGCTGCTCCCGACAAACTTCATCCACGAGGCGGCGGACTGTTGCTGGCTGCCAGACGGGCGCATCGTGTTCACTTCCGACGCCGGCGAACAGGGGCTTCCATGCGAGTCCGGACGGCTGCGCATGAGCAACAGCTACCGCCTCGACCCCACGAACGGCAAGGTGGATCGACTCACCTACGACCAGGACTCGAACTGGTATCCAAGCGTGCTCAACGACGGACGCATCCAGTATGTGCGCTGGGAATACTGCGACGTGCCGCACTTCTTCAGCCGGGTGCTCATGACGATGAATCCCGACGGCACGCGCCAGATGGGCTTCTATGGATCGAACGACTACTGGCCCAACCACATCGGCAGCCCCTTGGCAATCCCGGGCGACAACGGCAAATTCATAGCCGTCGCCACGGGCCACCACGCCCCCAAGAGCGGGCGCCTTGTGCTTTTCGACGCCGCGCGCGCGCATGCCGGACCCGAGGGCTGCATCCAGATGCTGCCAGGCTGGGGCAAGCCACCGGACGGCACGATTACCGACGGACTCTACGTGGGCAGCTATCCGCGCTTCCTTCAGCCGTTCCCGCTTGGAAGCTCGCCGGCGGACGGAGCGGGCAAGTTCTTCCTCGCGGCGATGAAGGCATCCAAGAATTCTCTCTGGGGCATCTACCTCGTGGACGTCTTCGACAACATAACGCTTCTCGCCGAGTGCGAGGACTGGTGCCTCAACGAGCCGATTGCGCTCGCCGCGCGAAAACGCCCGCCGTCCATTCCCGACCGCCGCCGCGAGAACGTGCCGTACTGCACCATGTACTGCGGCGACCTCTATCAGGGCCAGGGGCTCAAGAACCTTCCGCGCGGAACGGTGAAGTCCGCACGCATCTTCGCCTACCACTACGCGTTCAACCATACCGGCAGCCATCAGGCGGTCGGCGTGGAGTCGTCGTGGGACATGAAGTACGTCCTCGGCGAAGTGCCTGTGACGGAGAAGGGCGGCATATTCTTCAACGCGCCCGTCAACACGCCGATCTCGATACAGCCGCTCGACGCAGAGGGACGCGCTGTGCAGCTAATGCGTTCCTGGACCGTCGGCATGCCGGGCGAGTACGTCTCCTGCATCGGATGCCATGAGAATCCCATCGTGACGGCTCGCCCGCTGCAGATCGTACAACGTGCGCCGGATACGATTCGTCCTCCAGAAGGACGCGATAAGCCGCGCACCTGGAGCTTCCTGCGCGAGATACAGCCGATTCTCCAGCGGCGCTGCTCGGGCTGCCACGACAAGGATCCTTGCGAAGAGGTGGCGAAGTGCCCGCAGGACAAGCAGGGAGTGTTCGTGTTCCCCATGAGCGCGTACCCGCTCTTCACGCGCGGCGACAAGCCGAACCTGGCGGATTTCCGTCCGATGGAGATACAGATCAAGAGATTCGGGGACGATCACGTGGGCAGCTATTCCAAGAGCTACTTCTATCTTCAGCCCTACGTGCGGCGTCCTGGGCCTGAATCGGACTACTATCTGCAGAATCCGCTTGAATACCATGCCAACACAAGTCCGCTCGTCCAGATGCTCAAGGCGGGGCATCACGGCGTGGAGCTGACTGATGCGGAATGGCGCCGCATCTACACGTGGATCGACCTAAACGCGCCATTCTGGGGCACTTGGACGGACCAGGTGGAGTACTTCCGCATGCGCGGCGACCGCGGCTGGGCCGGTTCGGGCCGTACGCACGAAGAGCAGCAGAAGCTGCTTGAGTATTCACACGCGCGCCGCCAGTACGGCGAGCGGAACTTTCAGGGGTTCTGGGATCCGAAGAACGATCCGGAGCTTGACCGCTACACCTACCGCGATGCGGAGAAGGACATTCCGAAGATTGCCTTCGAGCCTCCGAAGAAGCCGACGATAAAGCCCGTGCGGAAGGTGAGCGTACAGGAATGGAAGCCCTCCAGGCTTCGTCTGGAGCTGGACGCTCCGGGCGGAAAGATCGCATTCCGTCCGACGGGGCGTGGCGTGTGGATGGCCGAGGGGGAGCTGCCGCTTTCGAACTGGCTTGCCTACGAGCCGGAGCATCGGAACGGCTTCATCGACTGGGTGGGCAAAGACCACTATGCGCCTGGTACGTCAGCCGAGCGGCCCGACCATCCCGTAATCCGCGTCTCTTTCGACGAGGCCAAGGCATACGCCGCATGGCTTTCCGAGAAGACGGGCACGAGGGTGCGTCTGCCGACCGAGGAGGAATGGGAACATTCGGCGCGCGCGGGGACGAATGGCGACTACGCATGGGGCGAGAATATGGCCGATTTCGCGAAGGTCGCGAATCTCTCGGATGCATCTGTCGAGAATCTGCCGAACCAGTTCAAGGTGTTCAACTACCACCTGCGCTTCATGGGGGCTAACGACGGCGAGATGACCGTTGCCTCCGCCGTTAAGCATCGCTACGGCGCGAACGCGGCGGGGCTTTTCGACATGATCGGAAACGTGGAGGAATGGTGCGTAGGGCCGTCGGGAGAGGCTGTTGCACGCGGAGGCGCGTTCAACGTGCTGCCTCGGATGGCGACATTCGGCCGCCGGAATACGTATTTCCCCTGGCAGCGAGTCTTCAACGTGGGCGTGCGCCTCGTACTTGAATAGCGCGTTGGAAATGAAATGACATGAAAAAACTTATCTTCTTTCTAACCGCATATGTTGCGTTGGCCGCGGGAGCCGTCGAGGATGAGCCGGACGAACTCAACTGGGACACTCTCGGCGGCACCGTCACGGGCTTTTCGCATTTCCGCGACTACTGCCGCGCGAATCCGGATTTTCGCAGGAAGATCATCGCCGAGAAGCCAGTCGTGAATGTAGCGGCCAAGCCTGTAAACGTGAACATCACCGCTGCTGACTTTGCAAATGCACGTATAAGGCAATGGAGTGAACGTGACATAGACGGCGTAAGGTGTCTCATTCTGCAGAGCGGACACAACGGACTCATGATCCGCACGGGCATTGACGTTCCAGAGACTGGCTTTTACAGGGTGTGGGTCAAATACCGTCACTCTCAGGGTTCGTCCGCGTCGTTTGAGCTGACGCTGGAGGATGGACGCCTCGCAGTAGAGTCCGATCCCACCGTCACGGTAGTTCAGAATGCCTTCTCATGGCGTTTTGACGTCGTAGAGTTTGGCCGTAAGAACAACTTCCTTCCGAATCACCGCGACGAGCCTACAGGTTGGATATGGGAGCCGTCTCCGCTTGTACGCCTGGAGAAGGGCCGTCGCGCGATTTCGCTCAGGGGGCTCACGCATGACGGTCCATACGCCGAACGGCAGGTAGCATCTATTGTCATCACCACCGAGCCGCTTGCAAGGCCGGACGAGGCACCGTCGCTTGCGGATAGCGAAACGCGCGAGCTTTGGGCGCGCCGGCCGATGTGCGCGGCAGGGCCATCGCCTGCGCTGAAGCAGCTCTGGCGCGAGTGGCGTAGGGTGTTTCTGGCAGATCTCGCGCAGGGAAAGCTTTCCGGCGTAGAGGCTGGGCGCATGGCGGGGACTGTATGCTTCGACGATGAAGAGAACCTCATCGGCACGCCTAAACAGATTGCCGACGCAAAGGAACAGATGAGAAAATTCCTTGCGGGCAACGACCGCACGCGTTTCAAGTGCAAGATCGAGGCCGAGGATTTCGAGATCAAGAGCGGATGGTATCTGAGCGACAACGGCGGTGCGTCTGGCGGACGGGTGCTCTCATCGAGCTATGGCGGAGAAGTTTCCGACGCCTGGAAGGACGTGCATGTGCCGTCTAACGGAATCTACCATGTGTGGCTGCGCTACTGCGAGATAGGCGGCTATCTCGCTAAGTGGCATTTCAAGGTGGAGAAGGCAGACGGATCGGTTATCGGCGAGAGGCCTCTGCAGTGCGACTGGACCGAGAACAAGGCCCATCCGGGACTCTCTTGGATCAAGATGCCGCTAAGGCTCGAAAAGGGCAAGGTGCGCTTGCGGCTTCACAAGAGCGAAGCTGGTTCGACATATCGTAATGTGGATACGGCGATTGTTACGGACGATCTGGCATTCGTGCCGGAGGGAACGGGCATTGTGCTGCCGCCGCTCGACAAGGCGCCGCTCACGGTATGGCGGCAGAAAGACCCGTGGATCGGTTTTTCTCGGCTAGAAGGTCCGCGTGACGGCGAGAATCTAGATCCATACGCGCTTGAAGTCCGCGCTGGAGAGACGGCCACGGTGCTTGTGCTTGCAAGGAACAACACGCTCAGCCACCGAGAGATAACGCCAAAGGTGAAGGGCGACCGCTACGGACAACTCTCGTGGCGCGTGGTGGCGTTTTCGCTCGCAGGATGGGGCGAGTGGACACCGCAGCAGCTTCTCACCCGCAAACGGGTCTTTGCACCGCCTGAGCAGACGGTGGGATTGTGGATATCCATCAAAGGCGACGCGCGCGCAAAGAAGGAGCGCATCCGCTTCGCAGTTGGCGATCATGAACTCGCGCTAGACGTGACCGGACTTCCGGCGCATCCTACGACTGTGCCCGTTCCATACATCTACGGTTGGGCGACGCCGTGGAAAACGGTATCGTGCTGGGAGACGTTCCGCGACCTTGGCATGAACGTCATCGGCGAGGCGCTCGTTGCGAAGGCAGAGGCGGCGAAGTACGGCATACGCCTCACGACGCACCTCAACGATGCTGATGTGCGTCCTGAGCATGTGCGCGAGGTGAAGGCGCGCTACGCGAAGCTGGGCTATGCGCCGCGCGACTGGGCGTGGAGCTTCATGGACGAACCGGGCAATTCGATGTCCGACAAATGGGTGGAGCTTGCGAAGAAGTTTCGCGCCGTTGACAATGAGATTCGCATCTGGGTGAACCCTGGCGAGGTGCACGGGGCGGGTCCGGAATCATGCATGAAGATGACGCCGTACGTCAACTGCTACTGTCCGTACGCCGACCATTATTGGAACATCCACCTGAACGCGGCCTATGCCGGGCAGCTGCGTCGGAAGGGACCGAAGTTCGATGTTCTCATGGGCTACACCACGCCGTGCTTCTGGGAGAAGGCACCGTCATCGACAAGCGACATGCTCTCCCTTGCCGACTTTGCCCTCAAGAACGATCTCGACGGCTGGGCTTTTTTCGCGTTCGCATACGGCTTCACTTACTGCAATTCGCTTTGGGACGAAGTGAACAACTTTGTGAACGACCAGTGCGTCTACATCTATCCCGGCGCCGCCAACCGCACGATCCTCACGCGCAACGCCGAGGCGATTCGTGAGGCCGCGCAACGTTGGCGCGCGGCAAAGTCTCATCCAAAACACTAACCACGCAACCATCAAACCAACATGAAAGCCTGGATACAACGAGTGTCGCATGCATCGGTCACCATCGACGGCGAATGCGTGGCGAAGATTGGCAAGGGGTACCTTGTGCTTCTTGGCGTTACGCATACCGACACTGAGGTAGAGGCGGACAAGATAGCCGCGCGCATTCCAGTGATCAGACTTTTCACAGACGAAAAGGACATGATGAACCTCTCGCTCGAAGACGTGGGAGGTTCGGTGATAGTGGTCTCTCAGTTCACGCTATATGCCGATACCGCACATGGCAGACGTCCCGGCTTCTCCAACGCGGCGCGTCCCGAGAAGGCGAATCCCCTCTACGAGCGCGTTGTGGCGAAGCTGCGCGAGACGCTTGGCGCGGAGCGCGTTGGCACGGGACGTTTTGGCGCCGACATGAAGGTGGAGCTTCTGAACGACGGCCCCGTCAGCGTTGAGCTTCTTGCGTGATAAGGAGATAGCCTGACGGCGGGACTGACACTCTGTGGCATCCGGCTTCATACGAAAGCCCCATGCCGTTTATGCCGTACGTGTCGTACGGAACTATCTTGGCTTTTGCGGGAATCTCGACGACGAGCGAATCGGCGTCGGTTGCGTTGAGGATGTAGACCGGCTTGTCGAGCGCGCCCGTGCTGACTGCAGTCTCGGCGGCATAGACGCCGAAGATGCGCTCCTTGTCGCTTTCGCCCTCGATAAGCGGATACGCAAGTTCTGGATGATGGGGCTTGAACTTTCCACGCTGGAGAGCATCTACATGCGCTGCGCCGAACCGGCTCCAGTGCGCGATCATGTCGGCATGTCCCAAGACAGGATTGCGGCCACCCCTGTGCTGGCGCGAATCAAGCTCCGCAAGCTTCATGGAGTACTGCACAGTGGAGAACATGACGTTCAGCACGTTCTTGGCGGCGGCTTCTGGCGTGTCGGTGGGGTGCCATTCGAGCATGTCGGAATGGACGGCTGTGTTGCCTGATGTGAGGCGGAGGTTCACGATGCCGCGTCGGTTGCGCTGCATGTCGGCAGGGCAGTCGGCAACACGCAGCATATTGGCCGCGGTGCGGATTGAAGGGCCGATGTATGCCTGGCGGAATTCCACAAGAACGTCCGGCTTGATGGCGGCGAGACGCTTGTAGATGTCGGAGATCAGGCGCTCGGTGGCTTCGGTTACGCTCTTGATGTCGCGGCCTTTGAAGTTGTCGTTTGCGGCGGGGTCGCGTCCCTGCACGTTGATGCTGTCGATGAAGTCGAGCTTGACGCCGTCGATATCCCACTCGCGCAGCGCTCGCTCGTATGTGGATATCAGGAACTCGCGCACCTCGGGGAAGCGCGGGTCGAGGCAGTACGTCTTGAGCCGCTTGTTGTGGTAGAGGCACTTGTCCTTGAACCGGGCGTAGTTGGCGCTCTTTTCGCCCATCCAGGGAACGGCGTACCAGAGCATGTACTTCATGCCCATGGCGTGGACTCTGGCGACGTGCGCCTTGATGTCCGGGAAGCGGTTCCTGCTTTCCTTCCAGTCGCCACAGAACGCATAGCCTCGGTTCGTGTCGTCGGTCTGCCAGCCGTCGTCAACGATGATGGTCTTCATGCCCATCTTCGAGGCGATGGCGCATTCGCGCTCGATCTCGTGCTGGTGGACGTCCTGGTGGAAGCTGTACCATGTGGAGTAGAGCGGTGCGAACGCGGCGGCGGGCGTGGGGGCGGGCGTGCGGCCGGAAACTGACGTCATCCAGTCGGCCGCCTCGCGAACGGCGTCGCTCCAGAATAAGTCGCGCGCGTCGATGCGCAGGCGCGCCACAAGGCGCGAACGGCGGGCGACTTTCGAGTCGTAGAAGTGGAACGAGAAGTAGAGGCGGTTATCTTCCTCGCGGATGCCGGCCTTTATCACGAGCGGCTCGGACGACTCGGACGCGGCGAAGGTCATGCGGTTGCGTCCGCCCGAGCTGTAGCACGCATAGAGCGGCATCCAGCGGCGGAAGTCGGTCTCGCCGGCGCCAGGGAGGTTGGCGGGGTCCCAGTACATGCCGAAACCGGAGCATTCGGACCATGGGCGCCACGTTGCCACGGTGTCCAGCTTCGGGACGTTGAAGGAGAGGTTGAACGCGGCCGGGTATGCCGGTTCGCCGCGCGTCATCTCAACGACGGCGTATTCCACGCCCGAGGCGTCCTTCTCTCGGCGAAAATCGACCTTCCAACCGTTGCGCTCGCGGCACATCAGCTTCACGCTGCCCACGGCAAAGCCGTCCAGCGTCACGTCGGGCGCCGTTTCGCCGAATGCCGCCGTGGCTAGAATGGATGCGCCCGCAAGCATGCCAGCGCTTTTGACGATGATGTTCATGTTCGTTTTCTCCTTCGGTCTTGAAGCCTTTAGACTGTAACGCGAATTATACCAAAAATGTGCATTCGGTGCCACTTGCTTACGAAGAATCAAGTGAAACATCAATGTCGCCAATGTCCAATTGGCCATTGGCAACAATGGAATTGGCAACACTTAACATGATTAGCGGAACGCGCCCTGCGGCGGTAAGCGAAAGGAATAGATGAAGGCAGAGCCTTATTCTCAGCGAGAAGGGGATTGACTCGGAGACGCCGTTTTTGGTAGAATATGCGCAGTCAATCAAGTAGGAGTTGATTATTCGTGGATATTTTGCAAAGAGAAAGGTTGTTGAAGTTTGGTGCTGTACCATTCACCACCGATGTTATCGCGGGCGAATTGGGTGACTATTCGGCTGTACTTGCCAAAATTGCCGCACTCGTGGATGAAGGTAGTCTTGTCCGTATAAAGCGTGGCCTTTATTGCCTTTCGTCGAGAATCAGCGGACGAGATCTTGATTTGCGTGTCATCGCGAATGCATTGTACAGTCCGTCGTACGTGTCATTTGAGACGGCGCTTTCGATGTACGGCCTCATCCCCGAACGCGTGGACGAGACGATGTCAGCTTGTGCAAAGCGTGCGAAGCGGTATGCAACGCCGCTCGGGACTTTCTCGTATCGTACAGTACCCGGGAACTGGTTCCCGATAGGGGTTAGAACTCTGGATTCAGGAGAAGGGGGATACCTCATCGCATCGCCGGAAAAGGCACTTGGCGATTTGCTTATTGCAAGATGCAATCTGCGAATCTCGTCGCCTGATTCGCTCAAGTCGTTTCTGGAAGACGACATGCGCTTTGATTTTGACGCGTTTGGAAGTCCGGACAAGACGGTTTTGAAAGAAATGGCGGAGTGTGGACACAAGCCGCTTTTGATGAAGGCATTGGAAAGGATGTTCACATGACACTCTATGATTCGATGGTAGAAAGCTATGCGCCGAAGACTGTTGCAGAGCGGTTTGCCGTTCAGCAGGAAGTAATGCAGCTGATTGCGCTGGCGGGACTTGCAAGAGGCGGATTCTTTGAGAAGGCGGCGTTCTACGGCGGAACGTGCCTGCACCTCTTCTACGGAATGGAACG
>Ga0310695_10003792_pt1 | contig 28976 bp, 15 predicted proteins | sample RumenRJG_04DNA_FD_203882 | JGI IMG/M metagenome (GOLD analysis project Ga0310695, IMG submission 203882) | Bovine rumen microbial communities from Lethbridge, Alberta, Canada - RJG_04 (v2) (version 2) | ecosystem: Host-associated > Mammals > Digestive system > Stomach > Rumen | place: Canada... | reverse complement strand
GTAAGGTCACCCTTTGCAAGTTCATCCAAATCTCCGGTAACAGCAGCGATACCCTTACGGATACCCTTTATTACGCTGACTACTATGATGGCCAGGATAAGGATAAGTACTCCGAATATAGCTGAGATAACTATGATCTTCATCTGGTATGATTTAACCAGCTCGGCCTTCTCCTTATCAGCCCAGGCTTCTGTAATCTCCTGCATGTCATTTATGGAATCTCTGGCGGTGCTGAAAGTTCCGTGCCATGCTTCCCAGTCACCGGTATTTGCCTTCAGGTCAAATGATGCTTCCCATGCAGCCATACCCTCTTCAAATTCCTTGGCGCACTGCTCAAAACTCTTTCCGTCTGCGCTTTTTAACTCTTTAAATAATAAGTTGTCACCTTTAGCTACGTTTATAGCCTTACCAACCTTGTCATAAACCTGCTGTTTATTTTCATCAAAATCAGTCCAGTTACCGTCCAGCATGGAAGCTGCAAACTCCGGAGGAGCAGCGGTAAAACCGTTTTTGAAATCATAGTACTGCATAGATGCTACCATTGCCTGGTAGAAGTCTCTGTCCGCATTAACCAGATTACTGTTAACATTATAAAGGATGTCATAGTAAACCTTGGTCAGATCGGCTTCTGTCTGGTTGATCTGAATACCCATGAATACAACGGACACTACCAGTGCAATAGCCAGTGGCAGTGAACAGATGATCAGTTTAGCACGGACACTAACATTTTTTAGCAGATTCATACATACTCCTCCTGTGTTGTGTGAATATTTTTATTTCGTAAATTTGTTCAATATTATACTGTTTTTTTACAATTAGTCAATTATTTAGACATGATCTGTATCAAAAAATAAAAATCCGGTACTTCTCAGAAAATACCGGACTTTTTGTATATACAATTATTATTCCTTTATAGCTAATCTGTTGATCTGGGTGGCCATATAACCCGCCCCAAAACCGTTGTCAATATTGACTACCGCCACTCCGTTGGCACAGGTATTGATCATGGTAAGAAGGGCAGATACCCCTCCGAAACTGGCTCCGTATCCCACAGAGGTGGGAACTGCTATAACAGGGCAGGACACCAGTCCCCCTATTACGCTGGCAAGGGCTCCTTCCATGCCTGCCACCGCTACGATGCAGTTGGCTTTCGAAAGGACTTCCGCCTTGGAAATGAGCCTGTGGATCCCGCTGACTCCCACGTCAAAAACCCTTTCCACATAGGTTCCGAAGTATTCCGCCACCTGGGCAGCCTCCTGGGCCACGGGAATATCCGCAGTCCCGGCGCAGCACACAGCAACATTGCCCTTAAGCTCCCGCTTATCCTTGCCTACGCTTATTATCCTGGATATGGGATCATATTCCACCCCGGAGATATGACCTTTAAGAAGTTCAAACTGATCCGGTGTAGCCCTGGTTCCAAGGGCCCTTCCGTCCTCTTCCACCAGCCGCTTAAAGATAGCCAGAAGATGGTCATCAGCCTTACCCTGGCAGTAAACCACTTCAGGGAACCCACTCCTTAACTTCCGCTGGGTGTCTACCTTGGCAAAGCCCATTTCCACAAAGGGTTCCACCTTAAGAAGGGCTTCTGCCTCTTCTATGGTCATCTCCCCCTTTTGCACTTTATTTAAAATATTTTTTACTTCATTCATATCATTCTATCCCCTTCTGCCTCTGGAAGAAGGCATCCACCTCGGCGATAATGGTCTCCTTGGGAAGTGATTTAAGAAGGTATCCCGCAGGCTTTAACGCCAGCACGCTTTTAACACTGGCCTCATCACTTTTTCCCGTAAGGAAGATCACGGGAACATCACCGTTATCCGTATCATTTCTTATCATCTCAAGGAACTGGGCTCCGGTGCATACCGGCATCTCATAATCCAAAAGTATAAGGTCAGGCCTCTCCTTTGCCAGAAATGTAATGGCATTAAGGGCGGAGTTAACGGGAGTAACCCGGTATTTGTCCCCCAGCCATTCCTTAATGGTGGTGAGCATGGTTCCGGAATCATCCACCACTAATATGTGCTTCTTGTTAAAGTGAGCCTCCACATCAGCTACGCTGCCCATGATCTCTTCCGTAAGCTGGTTAGCATTAATGGGCCGGTAGAATTCACCCTTTACCACACCCTTAAACAATTCCTCCTTTACTGTAGCGACATCTTCCTTGTGTCCCAGTAAATAGAGGGCATGATCGTTATCCATGCAAAGGTCCCGGAGGTAGGTGCATCCCATACGGTCTAAGGAAGAAAGATCATCGATATAAAGGTAGACAACTCCCTGTATGTCATCCTTAATGGCCTCTAAGTCCTTAACCTTCAGGGGAGAAAACATGCAGTCGACCCCCTCATTCTTAAGGTTTTTTAATATGGATTTGATGATAAAGGATTCCCTATCAGAAACAAATACTATCCTTCTTAATTCCTTAGACTTCATAAACTACCTCCCAAGAAACTCACTGATGGCAGAAAGGATCCCGTCCCTGTCCACCTCAGCCATCCTTTCTCTTATTCTATCATAAAAAGGTTTAAAATCATCAGGCATCTTATAATCCGACAAAGAATCGAATATATCCTTTGCGGTGTCGTAATCAAAGGCTTCCAAAACCTCACTCATATCCGATAAGGCGCCCTTAAGATCCTCCTCTTCAATAAGGGGTCTATCATCATCCTCGCCCTCCGGAGCATATATCTTGTGGAACTCCTTATAATACCTCTCATACTCCGTCATGATATGGTCATGACCCTTTTCAATGGTTTCAATATCCCCTGCTTTACCCGCAAGTTCCAGTTCCAGGGCTTTTTCGGAGAATTCATTTGCCCCTAAAAGTCTGGCTGTACTCTTTAAAGCATGAACCTGGATGGTATAGTTCTCTATATCCCCGGAGACATAATAATTCTTGATCATTTCCCTGCGGGATTCAGCGGTATCGTGGAAGTTCTTACATACCGTAAGGTATACTTCCTCTCCTCCTGCTGCCGCGATCCCGGCATCAAGATCGATCCCTTCTATACGGCCTATGAGACCCAATTCCCCTTCCGGCTCAGAGGTCTCTTCCTCATCATCTTCGAAATCCCTTTCATCCACCTTTTCTATCTTCTCCTCAGGCAGATATTTAAGGAGCATGGCTTCAAGCGCGTCACCGTCCACGGGTTTGGAGAGGTAGTCATTGTAACCCATCTCTAAGTACTCTTCCTTAGCCCCCTTAACGGCATTGGCAGTAAGGACGATAATGGGAGTGCCCTCATTTACCGGGGCCGAAGCCCTGATCTCTCTCATGGTGTCTTCTCCGCTCATCTCAGGCATCATGGAATCCAGGAATATAATATCATATTTTTTATCCTGTGCGGCTGCTATGGCCTCTCTTCCGCATGAGGCTGTATCTACCTGAATCCGGACACGCTTAAGAAGACTGGTGATAACGATAAGGTTCATTTCCACGTCATCTGTTACCAGGATCAAACCATCGGGAGCATGGAAGCTCTCATGGGCAGAAACTCCCATATCCTCTACGTCTCTGGCCTCAAAATCTCCTAAGGCTTCCGAGTCCACAACCTTCTGGCGTATGGAACAGGCGAATTCACTTCCCTCCCCGTATACGCTGGATACTTCCAGGCGGCTGCCCATTTTATCCAGGAGGTTCTTGGTAATGCTCATTCCAAGACCCGTACCTTCTATCTTCTTATTTCTGGACTCCTCGATACGTTCATAGGGAGAGAAGAGCTTATCTATATCTTCTTGTTTTATACCTATACCCGTATCTCTCACAGCTATATCGAGGAAGATCTCCTCATCAGACTCTTTGCGGTAATTCATGGCGAAGGTAACGCTGCCCTTCTCCGTATACTTCACCGCGTTATTCAAAATATTCAGGATGATCTGCCCTATACGGACGTCATCTCCGTAAAGCTTACAGGGAATCTCCCGGTTAATCTCGGTGTAGAACTCCAGATGTTTGCTCTCTGCTTTTGGCTTAACCATCTTAATCAGACCGTTTATCAAGGTTCCCAGGTCATACTCACCCAACACCAGCTCCAGCTTCCCTGATTCTATCTTTGAAAAATCAAGGATATCATTTATCAGGGCAAGAAGGGTATTGCTGGCATTATGGATATCCATGGCATATTTTTTAATGGACTTCTCCCTGGACTCACGAAGGATCATGGTGTCCATACCTATTATGGCATTAATGGGTGTCCTTATCTCATGGGACATATTTGCCAGGAATTCGGATTTGGTCTTATTGGCGGAAGCCTCGGATTCCAGAGCCTGCTGAAGGGCGTCAGCCTTCTCACGTTCCAGTTTGGCAACAACCCGCTCATGGGTCTTCTTTTCCTTGATATTGGAGTAATAAGCTCCTCCGGAAATGATGGTTATTACCATGAATATTATAAGAAGAGAAGCTATTGTGTAAAAATATATGAGAAAACCAGGGGTTTCGTATACTTCACTTTCTTTTACAAAGGTATAGGTCTTGGTAAAATATACTTCCCGGCTCCTACCTTCTATCTCCACCTCAAATCTGTGTTCGCCGTGGGTCAGGTTGTTATAGGTTATCCAGCCCAAGTCCCCGTCATTTATCTTTACCATGGAGGATTCCTCTCCCTCCATCCGATATCTTACTCCCGGGGTCTGAGATGTAAAATTGGCAAGCTCTAAGAGAATATCAACCTTTTTAACACCCTGGGGGATCACTATGGGAGCATCATCCGTTATATCCTTTGATACTCCGTCATATCTTACCATGGTGATCTTGGCCTTAAAATCCTTTACTTCGGCCTCATAATGGTTCATATCAATACTGTAAAGTCCGCTGTTGGTGCAGATGTAGAGGATATCTCCTTCATCGGTGTGATTCCATGAATTACTGGTAATATCTCCGTATAACCCGGATTTTACATCCAGAAGGCGGTATAATTCCTTGCCCCGCTCGTCAAAGACGTTATCGTATTCCAGGACATATATTCCTGCCCCACTTAAGAAGAAAACCTTATCTCCGGACTGCCAGAGGTCATAATTGTTAAAATAGGGTACTCCCGGAAGGCGGGATACCTTATAGTCCGCATCCATGTAACATACGCCGCTTCCCGTAAGAACAAATATACCCTCCCCCTTTTCGTCCTTAACCATTCGAAGGATCACGTCCGAATAGAGTCCGTCCTTTTTGGTAATATACTTTTCAGGCTTCATGTCCTTAAGGACAACTATACCCTCTCCGTCGGTTCCTGCAAGTATGGTATCGTCGTTAATTTCAAGAACATTTAAAATAGCCGCTGCGGTAAAACTGCTGTCTAAGGGAATGGAAGACTTAATCTCTCCCTTTTCCAGAAACATGAGAGCCTTCTCATCAGCCGCCACTATACTGCCCGAAGGGCCCTTGGATACAAACCTGGTCTTCATCCCTGCTTCTCCCGGCTGGATGTAATTCGTTACCTTGCCCTCTTTATCGATCTTCATCAGACCCCGGCTGAAGGTGGCGGCCAGGAGATTACCTTCCTCATCTTCCGCGAAGGAACGTATCCTCATTCCCTTCATGCCTTCAGTCGCTTCATTTTCAACGTATTTGAAGTTCTTTACATCAAGTATTACAAGGCCGTTGTCCGTTCCTACATATAATAAATCCTGCCAGGGGAATACGGCATTAACCACAGCCGACTCAGCATTGCACAGGCTGAAAAGATCCGTGAAACTGGAGATGGAGAGTTCAAGAAGGCCTCTTCTGGAGGAAGTAAACCAGAGATTGCCCTGATAATCCTTAAATATGCTGTCAACGGAATTATCAAAGCTTCCCGTATTGATCCTTACTATCTTCCCTTCAGCATCAAAATAACCCACACCGGTATCCGATGCCACAAAGGCATATCCGTCCTCTCTGAAGAATATATCATTCACGGTCATAAAGCCGCTTACAGGAATAGTACGGTCCAGGGTGAGTTTTCCTTCCTTCAGATCATAGACATCTATTCTTTCTTTATCAGAGCCCACATAGAGCTTATCTTCCGGACCAAATCTTACACAACTGGCGATACCTTCCGTGCTGTTGCCGGTCCCCTTTATAAGTCCCTGATAGAATATGGTAAATGAACCGCTGCTGTTTAAGGCGATGACATGTCCTTTTCCGTCTTCCGCCAGCTGCTTAACATTTCCTATGGTGGTTATGGAGGTTTTAATATTTATCTTTCCGTCGGTGTATTCTGCTATTGCCAGGCCTCCGGTGGTACCGAAATACATATTGCCCTCGGTATCGGCTATGATATCCTTAACGGCATCTGAAGGAAGGCCCCTCGCTACATCCGCCGTGGTATAGGTCATATTGATATCCATAACGCTGACTCCCGCCCCGTTGGTTCCTACCCAGAGCCGGTCATCTTTATCGGTATAAAGGGTGTTAATGGATCGGATCTCATCCAGATTCTCCAATAAGACGAACTTGGAACCGTTAAACCTGTACAGGCCGCCGTAGGTCGCAACCCACATGTTACCGTCCGCCGTCTGTTCTATATCATTGGCGCAGCCTCCTATAAGGCCGTTCTCCCCGTTATATATCTTTTTAGTAAACTGAAGTTCTGCAGCCTTTGCTTCCTTTGCGGGAATAAGGGGTGTTGCAAGGGAAAAGGCCATAATAAGAGCCATAAGGACCGGGGTTTTTTTTTGCAGTTTTCCCGAAAGAAAGACTGCCTCGGCCATGCAGATGAGAAATCCCACCAGTATATCTGCAAAGCAGATAAAAACAGCTGCTATAAATAATGCGATTACCCCGGGGATCCCCCCCAGTGACAAATACTCTATAAGGGCATCGGGATAAGACATGCCGGTCTTTCCCGAAAAGAGTACCAGGTTCAGAAGAGTAGCTACTACTGCCTTAGACACGCAAAGCGGCAGAGTTACCGCCAGGGTGGAGGCTACCTTTCCGATATAATTAAAGGTCTCAAGGAACCATCCGGATACTACCGCAAGGGAAATATCGGCGATAATGAACCACCAGTCCCGGGGAGCGAAGAATCCCGTAATGGCGCCGCTTATTATGGCAACGGCTATGCCGGAGAGGGCTGAGCCGTAGAAACTCTTAGACTCTACCGTGCCTATGATGTCTTCGTCATCAAGGGATTTGTCAAAGCTGTGGTAGGTGGAATATAAGATACCGGTGGCGTTAAGATACGCGGGCAGATTAAGGCAGATGGCGATGGCCCGCCCAACGAGATTCAGGATAACTCCTACCGCTATGATCTTAATCTGTCTTCCCTTATTGTTCATACTACTCCCCCGGTTGTTTGTGTTATTTATTCTAGTTACGCTCCATCGTCCTCTACTTATTGTGAATATTAGTTATGTCTTCAGTTGTTCCGCCGCCGTCATCATCCGGAGCTCGGAATTCTCCCCTGGCAACCAACCGGAGAAAGGCATCAACTACATCGGATGTGAGCTGAGTGCCGGATACATCCGTGATAATGGACACCGCCTTATCAAAATTCATCCTCTTTCTGTAAGGACGATCGGAATACATGGCATCGAAGCAGTCTGCCACTGCGATGATCTGAGCAACACGGGGAATCTCATCCCCCTTAACCCCTCTGGGATATCCCTTGCCGTCAGGACGCTCATGATGAGCTCCGGCTCCCGTGGCAAGTTCCGGCATAACGGATATGTTCTTTAAGGCATCGTAACCCATGGTGGTATGGGACTGGATAATGTGGAATTCCTCGTCCGTTAACTTACCCTGCTTGTTAAGTACCTCTTCCGGAACACCGATCTTCCCGATATCGTGCATCAGGGCGATATTATAATACTTCTCCACTGTCTCCTCGTCATAGCCCAGTTCCCTGGTAAGCATAGCCGTATAATCAGCCACACGGGAGGAATGACCGTTGGTGTATTTATCCTTCATATCTATGGTCTTTGCAAATGCGGTAACTATCTCTCTGATAAGTTTCTTGTTCTCAGCAGCCTTCTTCTCATATGCCTTGGTCTTGTACCTGATATAGGCTCCTGCTGCCAGACCCACAATGGCAAGGATAAGTACAAATACAAGGACATAGAACAATACTGTCTCGGTGAAAGCCTTCTCTTTAACAATGCGGACTTGCATCTCGTTGCTTCCCTTGCCGTGCTCATCCTGTATCTGCATAACGAAGGAGTACTCTCCCCCCTTAAGATTGGTGTAATCCACGGGAGTAAGCTCGCTTCTTCTTAAGTTCGTGGCAACGTCGGTTAAGCCCTTCAGGTAGTATGATACCCGGGGATTAACCAGAGAATAGGTGTATACGTAGGGGTAGACTGTTACCTTGTGGATGTCAGCGGGCAGAGTGATCACCCCGGAGTCGTCCGGATAGTAGCGTTTGCCGTCTCCCTCTATGTAGGGCACCGACATCTTCAGCTTGGCCACATCTTCAAAGGGCTTTTCTATGTTAACCTTGGCAATGCCGGTGGTTCCGGAGATATAAAGGTCTCCGTCGGATGTCAGCTCGCTGTAGGAGTTAGCCGTAGCGATACAGGGAAGACCGTTGTCAGCCCCGTAAAACACGGGAGATATCTCCCCATTGGCCACCAGCTCATCGGCAGAAACCACATAGACTCCGTTACTGCTTAAGATCCACATCTTGCCCTCCTTATTCTCATACATGTCGAAGTTGTTGGAATAAGGGAATTTGGCTATAGTGGTTACCTTATAATCGTCATTCATGTAAGCGATGGAATTGCTGGTAACTATCCAGAAAAGCTTACGGGCCGAATCGCGCTTCAGTCTCATAACCACTTCCGAAGACAGACCGTCTTCTATGCCTACATGAACTACCTTATTTTTCTCAATAACATAGATACCGTCACCGTCGGTACCGATGACTATATCCTCATTATCCCCCTCAACACAGGTAAGGATCTCGGTTTCATTTATCCCGGAGGATTTGTTGTATATACCCGTAACCTTGTCTCCGTCGGTTAAAGTAAGGCCGCCGGAGCAGACTATCATGTAAGTGCCGTCTTTCCTTTCAACTATGGTCCTTACACGCTCCGACGGAAGGCCGTCCTCCTTGCCGAAACGAACCAGCTTCTCCCCGTCGTAGCGAAGCAGAGAAGTATCCCCGTAAGTGGATATCCAGATACGGTTTTTACTGTCACGGACAATAGACCTGATATTAACGTTTTCAAGCATCTTGATCAGGTCGGTTTTACCTAAGTCCTTGCCGGCGGTATCGGTATAATGCTCCACCGGGATGGAGGATATAAGACCGTTATCATCAGTAACCATGAGTCCGGTATTCTTGCATCCTATAAAAAGTTTCCCGTTAAAGAGGCAGGTGCTGTTAACCACAGCTACTGGGATGTGATATTTATCGAATACATCCATGAACTGATTGGGAACGATCTTCATAACACCCTGCTTGGAGGATACGAACCAAAGATTGCCCTGATAGTCCCGGATACCGTTCTCTATGGAGCTGTTAAAGGGGATGCCCTCCAGCTTGTTAAAGGTTCCGTTCTCCAGGTATCCTATTCCGTTATCGGCGCAGACCCAGAGCTGGCTGTCAAAAAGCTGTATGGAATTAATGTATCCCAGAGGAGATACGTCTATGGATTCGGGAAGAAGCATGCCGTTATCCAGTCTTCCCCTATAGATCTTGGATCCGGTGGTTCCTATGTATATCCTGCCCCTTTGATGGGGATCCGGATAGATGGAGTATATTCCTTCCAATCCCAGCTTGGTCCCGTCATAGTAGCCGGTGAGTTTCTCTCCCTCTATGGTAAAGATGGCTCCGTCCCTGGTAACACCGTAAATGATGCCGTCCTTTCCTGCGAATATCTTCATGATATACACATTATTTATCTGGGATGCGTCTATGGGGCGCATATTTAACTCTTTATCAATGATGGCCATTCCCTGTGTAGTGGCGATGTAGATATTACCCTCTTTATCTTCCACAATGGATCTTACGGAGAGAGATTTCAGGCCGTTGGACTTGTTGTAGCACCTTAAACTCCCCTTCTCCATGAGAAAGACACCGCTGTCGTTGGTTCCGATCCACAGCCTGTCTTTACTGTCAGCAAACAGGCTCACCACGCTGGCTATACCCGTTGTGGAATCGATTCTCTCGAAAGTATTACCGTCGTATCTGATAAGACCTGAGTAGCTTCCTATCCAGATAAAGCCGTCACTGGTCTGGGTTATGGCGTTAGCCTCAGATGTGGGCAGTCCGTTGGAATTATCGTATAAAACTTCGGAATAGCCGCTGCCCTTTCCGGAGAAATCCACGGACAATCCCAGCTCCGAGTCAGTCTGTGCCGGCTCCGCATTTGCATATGAAAAAATGGCCGCTGACAGTCCCGTTGCCGCAAGAATAACGGCCAGGACCAGTGCCAAGCCTTTTTTTAATCTATCCTTCTTTTTAGCCTTTTCTCGTTTCATATTTCCCCAAAGTCCCCTTTTTGCATTTTTCTTATTATACCACTAACTGCCCGGCTTCAAAACTTTTTCTTTCTATTAAAAATTACAAAAAACTCCTTGTGCCCGATTGAAATTTTCTGAAAAAGGTGTATACTATATCTTAGGAAACTATCGTGAAAAGTGAAAGTCAACCGGTTATTTTTGTGGAGGCGACATATTATGAATATCAATGTAAATCAACTTTTCGGTAAAACAGATGGTGTATCAGGGATGGTAAGCGATTATAACTCGATCAAAAACGGCAGCTACGGCAAGCTGATGAAGTCCTATTACAAGGGTCAGGCGGGCAGCACCAATGCAGCCGGCAAGTCTGATAAATCAAACAGGAATAACACCTTGGACAAGATTATGGCGGATCGAAAGAACCCCACTTTATCCAAGGAAGCTACTGCAGCCAATGCCAAACTCAATTCCTCGTTAAAGACTTTAACTACTGCACTCTCTGCCCTTCAGAGCAAGGACACATATAAGAATAAAGCAGCAAACAAGAACACCGCTGCTGATAAGAACGAGAATAACGCCAATAATTCTCTTGCAAAGAGATCCTTAAAGGACTTCGTATCCTCTTATAACGATGCAGTTAAGTCTTCCAAGAAATCCACCATGAACAACATTTCCAAGAATGTTGCCAACATGATGAAGGCTGCCAAGGAGAACGAAGACAAGTTCAAAGAACTGGGAGTTAACATTAACAGAGACGGCACTTTAACCGTTAATGAGGATAAGCTTAATTCCGCTGACGACGAGAGGATCGCCGAGCTTTTCGACGGTGATAAGGCAATGAGCTTCGGCTCTAAGGCTGCCAGCAGCTTAAACCGTGCCGCTTCTTATACCGTAAATGAAGATAACGCAGCTACTGCTGCCAAGGATGCTGCCAAGACAGCTACGGCAGACAGGTCAAGAAGCCTTATGGACAGCATTACGGGACTTAAGGATGAGGAGACATATGCGGAAGGCAATGCTCTTGAAGAGGCTTCCGATTTCGTGGATTACTACAATTCCACTCTGAATTCCGCAAGGAATGCAGGTTCCACCGCTGTTACAGCTAATCTTTCATCCATGATGCAAAAGACAGCCCAGAACTCCGGTGCCTTAGCAGAGATCGGGGTTAATGTGGGAACTGACGGAAGACTAAGTATCAATGCAGATACCTTCAGGAATACGGATACCGCTAAATTGCAGGATACCCTGACCAACTTTGCAGGAGCTATCGAATCTGACGCCAGACTTCTTAACTACTTCTCCACTACCGGAACGGAAGCTAATGCCGGATACTCCGCTAACGGAGGATATAACATTACAGCCAATGATCTGGTATCCGGGATCTTCGATAACTTACAGTAATAACTAATTTAAAATGACTTTTTCGGGAGGCAGGTACTTAACTAGGACTGCCTCCAGATCTTCACCATGAACGGGCTTTGACAGGTAATCGGCAAAGCCCATTTTTTTGTATTCTTCTTCGGCACCGCTGACTACATTTGCGGTAAGCATGATAACCGGAGTGGCAGTATTGGCCCCTTCTTTTGAAATAACCTCAAAGACCTTGATGCCATCGGGATCCGGCATTCTGTGGTCCAAAAGGATGACATCGTATTTTTTATCCATACATATCCTTATGGCCTCATTTCCATCGGTAACCGTATCTATCTGAAGCCTGGTCTTCTTAAGAAGCCCCTGGATTACCTTGATGTTAAGCTTAGCATCATCCACCACCAGAACGCAGGCGTCTTCAGCGGTAAAGCTTTCCCGGTACTTCTTCTCCTCCACCTGAACATGGCGCTCAAATACACCTGCCGGGGCGGGGTCTGTTACCTTTTGAGGTATCTCCACCGTAAATGTGGAGCCGGCTCCGGGGCGGCTTACCAGAAACAGATGCCCCTTTAACAGGTTTACTATCTCCTTTGTAATGGCAAGACCAAGGCCTGTACCCTGGACGGAGGCATTTTCCCCTTCATTTACACGGCTGAAGGCATCAAAAAGTCCATCCTGGTCTTCCGGTGCTATACCGATTCCCGTATCGGCAACGCTTATCACCAGACTGACGGTTTCGGCATTAATCCTGTCATTTGAGATGCTAACCGTAATCCCGCCCTCCCGGGTATATTTAATGGCATTGGAAATGATGTTGGAAATAATCTGTTTAAGCAGCTTCTGATCCCCGAAAAGACCCTTTGGCAGATCCTCTTCGCATTTAACGACGATATAGAGATCTTTTTCCTCTGCTGCCTGCTCGAAACTGTTTACGCATTCTCTTATGAGATTATGGGGATGATAATTCTTTGGAACCACGTCCATTTTATTTGCTTCAATCTTAGAGAAATCAAGGATATCGCTGATAAGACCAAGGAGGGTATCCCCGCTGGCCTTGATATTTCTTGCGTATTCCAAAAGAACCGGGTCCTCGGTGGACCGCATTATCATCTCATTCATTCCCAGAACGGAATTGAGGGGAGTACGGATCTCATGGGACATATTTGCCAAAAAGGTGCTCTTCGCCTGGTTGGCTGTGTCCGCCAGATCACGGGCCTCCTGGATCTCGTTTAAGTAACGGGCCTGCTCCGTATTATCCTCTATAAGAAAATAGGATCCGATTATGCGGCCTTTGTTATCGTTAAGGCAGTTGTACCTGATGGTATATATTCTTAAGTTTTCATCATTTTCATCGTAGAGATGCCTGGAAAGGTCCACCGTACCGTATTTGCAGCCTCTCTCCTTAAGGTTGTTTATTACGTAGGCACAGGGATCGCATTCCAGATTAAAAGTCGAGGGATCTATGGTGAAACGCTTGGCGGCGAAGGCATTTGCATAGATACAATTATCAGAGATATCAAAAAGAATAAGCCCCTCGTTCATATCGTCCGTAGCCCGGGCAAGGGAGGACATCATAAGGCTCTTTGGCACCAGGTTCTGAATGGCAATATAAATCAGGGTACCGCCCACGCCGTAAAATACAACGGAAATATCTAAAGGCAGGGTAAACATCATATAGACAATGTTTAGTACCACAACAAAAATAAGTACAGACAAAATTATGATGTACTTGGTCCGATAAATGTTATAGGTCTTGATAAGCCTCTTGATAATAAGATAGAGGGAAACCACCAGGGCGAAATAGTCTATTGCCAGATGGATGAAATAAGGCACTTTCCCCTGGGTCTGATAAAACAGGCTTCCGTCGAATCCGGTAATCTCTATGATCTCAAATTCATGATGAAAATAGGGATTAAGCATCAGGGATATGGTATCCAATGCCATTATGTAAAGAGGGGAGCCAAAGATCCTCTTCTTTGCGAGTGAATTCTCAGTATAAAAAAGACAGAATCCCACGAGAAAATAAATGATCCAGTTAATGGATGCAAAATACAGGCAGTAGGCCACTCCGGCAAAGACGGGGGTTATGGAGAGAGCGACCATTATATTAGCGGCGATGGCTACGATGGCCATCTCCAGGGCATGGGAAAGCCACAAGCCGTAGGACGCCTTGGTATTGTTTCTTAAAGCCCTCACAGTGAAGACAATGTCCACTATAGCAAGGCAGTCAATTAAAACAAATATCGTCTTCATTAAAAAACCTCTTAATCCTCCGGAGACCAGCTGGCCTGGACATCTTCAACAACAATATTCTCATCTACTTTAACAACTATCTGATATTCATCCTCGTATACTATCTCTCCGGGATAATTGGTATAAACCACGTAGTAGGCATGCTCATACCTCTCCAAAAGCCACAGCAGGGGGTTTATCATCTTCATCATCATATCGGAGTTCTCCGTCTTGAAGTAACAGATAACCTTCTCCTGTCTCTTGCACTGGGGCGGCCAGGGTAATTCTTCCGCAAACCAGGCATCTATCTCATGGAAGAGATCTGCATCCTCTTCCTCCATAATCCCGTTTGTTATCATCTGATTAAGCATGCTGAAAATGCCCTTTCCCGTCCGGGTATTGGCAGCCAGCTCCTTTCCTTGTATTCTGCAATACTTAAATTTAACAGCCATTTCTATTCTCCTTTTAGATAACTCTAATTTCTGTCAGTGCGCACTGTTCACCCGTAAGTGCCACATATACGTCGGTCATATCATCCGAGATCTGGGCATCACAGACTATGGATATCCCGCAGTTTTGTGTGTAAAGCTTTATCCTGTTCCTTCCTCTGGCAAAGAAAACCTCACAGTCAAAGCCCTTTTTATTAACCTTTTTCCACTCGTCCCAGCCGGCAAAATCTGCTGTTTTCTTGACATTAAGATCAATAATGGCCTTAGGTCTCTTGGTGATATTCTCTCCGTCCAGACGTATACAGGCGATCTCTTTATAATCATTTCCCCCGATGCTTCCATCGTGCGAAACATACATAAGTAGATAAGCACAATGCCATATAAGTCTGGCTGTGGGCAGACTCATGGTATGGAAGAGAAGGCGCATATCATTGGAAAGGGGTATTCCCCTGGTATAAGCGCTTCTGAGATCTTCGATCTGAAGATTCGGAATATCTCCCTCCATCCGGTCAGTGTAAGAAACCTCCTCTGCGATCCTGGGGATATAGCCCTCTTCCACTTTTATACCCGAATCTTTCACTGAGACATTGACGATGGAACAGGTATCCCCTGAAAAGCTTATATAGGCACCGCTGGCGGAATCAGGCAGGGCAGTGATGACTTCGATGTCCCTTCCGCCTCCGGCTATGGTTATCTTTACATGGTCTCTTACTTTTACGGCTTCTATATCATATGCATTGCCTGATCTCTCATCATTCCTGCGGATATCCGTCTGCATATTTCTGGCCACGGTGCTTACTGTTTTACCGTCCAGCCAGATCTCACCGTATTCACGGTAGTGAAGACTCCTTATCTTATATTCCTCCGTGTGAACGCATCCGTCAAATGAGTCAAAGAGTATCATGGCAGGTATGGAGTTGGCAAAAGGCGCATCCTTATCGGCAACCGCCTCCAGGTGTATCTTTACAATGCTGTCAGAAAGCTTAATACCGTCGGATACTGTTTCCTTATATTCGGCAAAATGAATCCCCGATACCTTGGTAAGATCGTATCTCTCCCTGTAATCCTCTTCCTCATCCTGCTGCCTCATGAGGTATTCCGTATCTTCATCGATCATTTCCACCATTATCCCCGCATACTTGGAATCATAGAGAGTTCCGGTACCACGCTCTATCTCGTCACGTACCGTAGCCTGGGGCAGGGGATCGTGATCGCTTCTCTTGGATGTCATTATATCATAAGCATCCGCTACCGCTATGATCCTTGCGGAGTCCGGTATCTCCTCTCCCTTTAAGCCGTCGGGATGACCGCTTCCGTCATAATGCTCATGGTGGTGTCTGGCTCCTTCACTAAGGAAGGGGTACTCTTTTATAACCGATAAGATCTCACCGCTGGCAGCGGAATGCTCTTCACCCTCTGCACTACCGATCTTTCCTACGTCATGTAAAAGGGCGGTGAAGTATATCTCATCACAGGTCTGCTCATCCATGCCGGACCTCTCGGCGATCATCTTGGAATAGTGGGCAACCCTGATGGAATGGTCCTTGGTAAAGGCATCTCTTGTATCAATGGCTGACGCCATAGCCGTAGCCGTCTGTGAGAAAAGCCGCTTCATGCTCTCCTGCTCATTTTTAAGGTGGTTTATGGCGATCCTGTTGGCCTCCTCCACCCTCTCATTCATATCAACCAGAGCAAATATGTACAATCCGATAACCATAACAACGGCGGACATATCCACAAGGGATACGCCGTAAGCGAAGAACTGTATAAGGGAAGCTATGAGACTTACAAGGTCAAAAAGCAAAAGGGAAATGGCAATCTTACCCCGGACTGCCTTTCTGTACTTTATGATCATTACCAGCTGTATCATCATAATGACATAGGGAAATACATAGCTTAAGAAATATACGGGAGACCTCTGATAGGTATTATTTGCATCAAAGGTATAATAAAGACCCGTAAACTGCGACACACATACCAAAATGGCCGCTAAGGCGGCCATGATATCCGCGCAAATAAGGGGAATGGGAACTTTCTTAAATCCTCCTTCATTAAGGAAAACGTCCTCTAAGTATTGGTTAACGGCAAAGAGCAAAACGATGGTCATGAGGAAGACAAAGAAATTACTGATCCTCACCACCCAGAAGCCCATCTCGCCCGGCATTCCCCGGTAAATATAAGCCACTCTGTCTGCCTCCAGCCATATGGCCGCAGAAATCTCCATGGCAATTAAAGCGTGTTTTCTGTGGGCCGGCAGAGTCTTTGTAATACCGGCAAACACGGCTATGATGGCGCAGATACTGGAAAGCGCAAGCATTATATCAACTTGATGGACTTCCAATAATTTAAACATAATTACCTCTTAATGTGTCCTGAAGTATTCCTCCAGATTTTGCAACAGTTCTTTCTTTTCAATGGTTTTAAGAAAATACCCTTCCGGTTTCAAGGACAGCACCCTCATAACGCTTTCCTTATCTCCCCGGCCGGTAAGAAACATTACGGGAATATTTCTGGTTTCATCATCACTTCTAAGCATCTCCAAAACCTTAGGTCCGCTGGTAATAGGCATCTCGTGGTCCAAAAGGATAAGGTCAACCTTATGTTTTGCCAGCCAGCTTATGGCCTTCACCCCGGAAGTGGCCATGGACACCTTGTAGGTACCCTTAAGCCATTCTCTGACTACTCCCAAATAGCCCGGGTCATCATCCACTATCAGGATGCTTTTCTTAGCGGGGCCCGATTCTTCCTTACGGATGTATTCTATAACCGAGCTGACAAAACTCTCATTATCGACAGGCCGGTAAAAATACTTTCCTATAAGCTCCCCGGGGGTCATATCAACCATAATATCAACATCATTTTTCTCCCCGATAAGAAACATCTGGCCGCCCTCATCGGACATTTTATCAATAAGGAAATGCCATACATCCTCCGGGGGCCGGTCCCCTTCTTCCATATAGACGATAAGGAGGGACATATCCTGCCAGTGGTCGTTAAGGTTATTAACCCCCCAGGGTACAAATTCACAATCTATCTGGCTGTCGATTATTTTTTTGGAAAGGACCCTTATAAGAAATGATTCCTTTTCCCCTGTCATGATAACCTTTCTTTTGTTTGTCTCCATTCGGGTATTCTCGCTTTCTCTTTTTATTTATTGATAAGTTCTTCCATCTTGTCCCAGTCAAATGTCTTTAGAAGTTTGGACAGCTTACTCATTATTTCTCTGTCTTTATCCGGAAGCCTGTAGCCTCCCAGCTGGTCTAAGATCATCTCCACAGAATCGTAATCCATCTGGGGGATAACCTCCTTCAGGGCATTGTATGCATCCTCAAGCTCGCTTTCGGGTATAGGCTCCTTATGGGAATCATCCGGGGCCTCTTCAGGCGGTTCTAGGCGGCTGAATATTTCTTTATAACCCCTGTATTTTTCCAACAGGCCTTCCGCATTCTCGCTGATATACTTGTAGTCACCGTCATTGCCCGCATTCTCCATACGCTGGCATTCCATTGAAAAATCCTGAAGTCCCACTATACGGGCCGAGGTTTTTAAGGAATGGACCTTTATGGTGAAGAGCTTGATATCCTCTTCCCTGAAAGCGTTTTCAATAATCTTGGCACTGTCATCAATTGTATCATAGAAGAGCTGGAGTGCAAAAACATAATTGGTGATACCGCCGGAGTGCTTAATTCCGTCATCCACGGATAATTCTTCGATATCGTAGATCCAGCTCATCTCCTCCGGGATCTCCTCAATATCCACCTCGAATCCGGAGGTATCCGGAACATGAATGATCTCCTTCGGAAGATGCTGCATAATGGTTCTTTCCAGCACCACCGTATCTATAGGCTTGGTAAGGTAACCGTTAAAGCCCTTGCTCTTATAGAACTCCTCCCCGTCTGACATGGACTTGGCAGTCAGGGCGTAAACCGGCAGATCCGGGTAGTTTTCACGAATCTTTGCGCAGGTCTCTATACCGTCCATAACCGGCATCATATGGTCTAAGAGTACCACATAAAATGATCCTGTACGGAGTTTATCCAGACATTCCATACCGCTGGTGGCCGTGGTAACAAAGATCTTGGTGGGAGCTAACAACCCCTTGATAACACGAAGGTTCATGGGAGTATCATCCACCACCAGAATATCCGCATCCGGGGCAATAAACTGGGGAACGTATGGTCCCGTGGCGGTGGAGTCGTCTATCTCTTTAAACTCTCCTACGGTCTTGGGATCTACTATCTTCTGGGCGCAGGTAAGTATAAACTCGCTTCCCTCTCCGTAAACGCTTTCACACCAGAGGTTACCGTCCATAAGCTCAGCGAACTGACGGGAAATATTGAGGCCCAGTCCCGTTCCCTGGATTCCGCTGTTCTTCTCTTCATCGAGACGCTCATATGCGGAGAAGAGTTTATCGGTATCCTCAGGTTTAACTCCAATACCCGTATCTGCAACAGAGAAACGCAAGTTGCAGCTCAGGTCATTCTTCTCCTTTACCTCAACCTTTAAGGTAAAACCTCCTTCTTCCGTGTATTTTACCGCATTTGTAAGAAGGTTTAATACTATCTGTTTGATCTTGCCCTCGTCTCCGTAAAGACGTTTGGGTAATTCCTTATCTATATCTACCTGGAAATACAGACTCTTGGCCTCGCTTCTTACCCTTATCATGGTGATGATACCCCGAAGCATCTCCTCAGTGCTGTATTCCTGCTCAACCAGGTGCATCTTTCCCGACTCGATCTTTGAAATATCCAAGAGGTCATTTATCAGGTTTAAGAGTGAATCCGTGGCAGTTTTAATATCCGTTGCGTAGTTTATCATGGAGAGGAAGTAATTATTGGGAACACCGGTAATGTCCTCCCTCATGATCATCTCGTCCATTCCCAGTATGGTGTTGATGGGAGTCCTTATCTCATGGGACATATTTGCAAGGAATCTGGACTTGGCCAGATTGGCCCGCTGGGCCTCGTCTCTTGCTTCCCTTATCTCTACATACTGCCTTCTGATAACAGTACCGTTAATTACCCTCCATACCACCAGGCCGATGAGGACTGCGATAAGCATGGCAAGGAGGATCCTTACGGAGATCATCTCCATGAATCCCGGGGTTTTAACAATGCTGTATTTACTGTCAGAGAGAACTTCTCCCGCAGATTTGCCCAGGATCTGAATATGCAGTGTATAATTACCGTATTCAAGACCTGTATATTCCAAGGAGGTCAGTTTATCCAGTTCGGTGGTTATACCGTCATCATGTGCCCCCTCAAGAAAGACATGTACAGTGGGGTTCGACATGGAATAGTCCAGTACTGCCGGAGTAATCTGAATACGTCCTCTTCCTGAAGGAAGGGTATAAACTCCCTTATCATCGGGAAGTATCTCCTTATCATTAACAGAAACCGATCGGATCCGGGTCTTTATAGCCGCTGATTCATCATAATAGTTATTTATATTAACCTTTGAGACTCCGGTCTTTCCCGCGATGTAGAGGTTACCCTCTTCATCCAGGTAGCTGTAACTGTTGCCGTTTGGCAGGCTGGTGAGGCCGTTGAAAAGATTGTATTTGCGGTAGTCCTTTACGTTATCGGCTATCATTTCATCTGCCTTGGCCACGTAGATACCCGCTGAGGCCAGGGCCCAGATGTTGCCGAATTTATCCTTCTTTATCTCGTAGTTATTGTTATAGGGGAAGGACTTAACCGGCCTTATAAGTCCGTCTTTCAGGTATTCTATGGAGTTAGAGGTTATGATCCAGTAGAGGTTCTTCTCCTCGTCTTTGACAATTCTCATTATTACGTCAGAGGTAAGGCCGTCGGATGTACTTAGCCTTTCAATTCCGGTTTCCTTTATGATGTATATTCCGTCCCCGTCACTTCCTGCATAGATTACCCCATCATCGCCTTCACAGACTGTCAGGATAACTCCGTTGTGAAGTCCGTCCTCCACGGTAACTTTTCTTGCCACGGCTCCGTCTTTTATTATAACTACACCGTTGTTTGTACCCGCGGCGATACTTCCGTCAGTAAGTTCCACGGTAGACCTGATCTCGTTACTGGACATACCCGTATCGGTAGTGTAATCCTTAATGGAGCCGTCAGGGCTCATGCATACCAGGCCCATATTATTTGTAAATGTGGATACCCAGAGGTTACCTGCGCTGTCACCCATGATACACCGTATACGGGTGTCTCCCAGGTGCTTTGAGAGTTCATTTTCGATGGCTTTGTCCCCGGCATCCACTATCCGGATACCCTTCTCCGTTCCTATGTACAGCTGGCCATTATACATACAGGTAGTATTAACCACCTCGTCTGCAAGGCCGGCATTCTTCGTGAAATCCGAGAAGTTACTGGATACCAGTTTCATGATTCCCTGTCTGGAGGAAACTGCCCAGATATTTCCCTGGTAATCGGAGGTTGTCATCTCAATGGCAGTATCCATGGGGATGTTGGAAACCGTATAAACCTTATTATCGGTTCCCAGATAGCCTATATGAGAATTGGAGGAAAGCCAGATCCTGCCGCAGTCATAAGATATCCAGTGCATATTGCTTATGGGGGCGGTATTTATCTTTTCCAGGCTGTCTGCCTTATCTCCCAGGTGTCCGTGATACAGCACATCCCCTTCGGTACCGATATAAAGCACCCCTGCTTCTTTGGGGTCTGCAAATATGGTGGTGATCTTTTCAATGCCCAGATCTTCACCTTTAAAAACATTGGTAAGTTTTCCATCACTTACGGAAAATACCATGCCGTTCTGGGTCTGACCGAAGATCTCACCCTCTGAGTCCGTTACCAGGCGAAGTACCCTCTGATCATTTATACGTTCATCATCTATGGTATGAACCTTCAATGCAGTGTCGATATAGTTCAAACCGGCAGTGGAGCCCACATAGATATTGCCCTCTTTATCCTCTGAAAAACACCTGTTGGAGGAGGATGAAAGTCCGTCTGCTCTGGTAAAATGAGTATTCCTGCTGCCGTCTATGACCACTACACCATTATCATTGGTGGCCACCCAGACCCGGCCTCTGCTGTCCTCGAAAAGACCTCTGCAGTTGGTGAGACCGTCAGTGGATGGCAAGCGTTCAAAGGAAGATCCATCATACCTGATAATACCGCTGTAGCCTCCCAGCCATACATATCCGTCCTTTGCTCCCAGCACAGCATTTGCCTCGGAGGTGGGAAGTCCGTTGGAAGCGTCGTAGACTTTAGCCATATAGCCTACTCCCGTAAGCTGGCCGCTGATGGCATAGCCCCCTCCCACACCGGTGGCTGCTTCTTCGCTGCCTGTCCCTTCGGGGGCAGCAAAAACAGGGCTGTTAAAGCCAAAAGTCAAAACAGCCGCTAATGTTAAAGATATTAAGTTACGTAACTTACATCTCTTATCTATCATACCTAAACCCTGTTGTATTTCATAAGGACTAACTTAACCTCTGAGAGGGAATCTAAAAATACTTCCACGCATTTTGGATCAAACTGGGTGCCTGAACCCTCCTGAAGGATAGAAAGTGCGGTATCCAGCGGAAATGCAGGTTTGTATACACGAGGAGATGTCAGGGCGTCAAATACATCCGCCACAGCCATGATCCTGGCCGAAAGGGGAATAACCTGACCGTGAAGGCCCTCGGGATATCCTGTTCCGTCCCATTTTTCATGATGGTAGGCAGCCATATTTCTGGCCTCTTTAAGATAAATGCCGCCTTCAACCGTATCGATGGCATGCTCAAGTATCCTTTTTCCGGCTATGGTATGCTGCTTCATGATCTCATACTCTTCATCCGTGAGCTTCCCGGGCTTATTAAGGATAGCGTCGGGAACATGGATCTTGCCCACGTCATGAAGGGGTGCTGACATTTCCACGTCACTCATATATTTTGGTGTAAGCTTCTCGGCATAATAACCCTTTCGTTTGAGGCCTTCAAGGATGATCCGGACATAAGCGGCAGTCTTCTGGACATGGGCTCCCGTATCGGAGTCCCTGTTTTCAACCATATCCGCCATTGTAATAATGAGGCCTCTTTGCATGCTGCCGGTGGTCTGGGCAAGGAGACGGATGCTCCTCATCTGCTCCGCCGTACCTCCAGCCATGTCACATATTGCCTTATAGAGGACCTCTACCTCATCATTGGTACGTATATCCAGGCTTTTCAGCTCTCTGACCTTTTCATCCAGCCGGTCCTGATCTTCTATTTCTCCCATGAAGCCTTCCGCACATCCTGCCATGCTGCCTATGGGGTATACCAGGTACTGGCCGGAGATCCAGAGTCCGAAGGCCAGGATCAGAACGAAGAAACCTGAAAATGCCAGAATGGTCTTAACAAAATAATTTTTAAAAAATTCCTCTCCGGTATTTATAAATACATCAGCTCCGGCATAGGCCACGCAGCGGCCGTCTGCTCCGTAAATGGGCACAAGGACGGTAACTGTTTTACTTAAGTTTTTGGACGTAACTACCGGGGAGATGGGTTCCCCTTTTCTTATGCTTTCCAATTCAGCCTCATCCCATCCTTCTTCGAAATCGTAGTGTTCGCCCACCACACCTATATCTTGGAAGTTCTCATCAGTATCGAATATAATGCTCCATCCGTCTTTTTTCGGGGCGTAAATATAGAGATAGGTAATAGCCGGATTTGAGTTCTTAATGCTCTGGATACGGTAATTACCCTCCCTGTAGCCGGGTCCGTTGTACTTCTCCGCCGGTTCCTTGCTTTCAGCATATTTTTCAAGCATCTCGGGCCTGAACATCCCTGCTAAAAGCTTAGCAGCGGCTTCGGCATCATTTGTTCCGTTTGTTATAAGAGAATCTGTGTATGAACCTACGGAGATCCAGCTTAGTATGGCAACCAGAAGGGTGGCCGCTGCCATAAGCAGGATGGTGGTCCGAGTCCTGAGGGAAGAAAGTCCGCTCTTTTTCTTGAAATTGATCTTATCAATCTCCTTGCGGCTCAAGGGGTTCTGGAGCCAGGCGCTGTTGTATACGGCTTTCTTTATGTCATCGGAGACCGTGTTGTATGCAAGAACGGCCAGGACAAGGGAAATAGCCTTGTCTGCCATATTGATCACTATGGATGAAAGGAAAAAGAGAAGGGGATAAAGCGGAGCCCTGCCCCCGTTACTCATGTAATAAATATAGTTGTGGACACTTTCCGAATCAGGACGTCCCAGAAGAAAGTACTGGAAAATGGTTCCCAAAACTCCGGCTATCATAACTATACAGAGATATAGATAGATATAATTTGACATTTTCTTATAGTTCTCTTTTGTGAAAAACCTGGCGGTCACCATGGCGATGAGGATGCTGATGAGCATATAATAAATGTCAAGGGGGTTAAAAAGGGAACATATAACATTTGTGGCTACGGCCGCAAGGATTCCGGGAAATGCTCCCCCTATGGCAGCCACAAAAATAGTACCCGCCGTATCGAGATACAAGGGGGTACCCAAAGAATTCATTATAAATGACAGCAGAACATTAACAGCGATCCCGCTGATCGCCGTAAGGGCTCTGTACATACTGTTTTTTCTTATGTCATGAAGATGAATGCTCAAGTACCTTCTTCTCCCTTTCGGAGCACTGTTTTCACAGTAATTTTAATTATACTATGATAGCATAGAATAAAGGATTTGTCTATTTTTTCGGGGAATATTCTGAATATAACCCGGTACTGTGAACAGTAACAATAAGATTGCATTTTCGGGTGGATGAAAGTATTATTATTGTAAATTATTAGATGATGGGAGGCGCCTTTATGCAATACAGAAAAGACAAATACGGAAATGAGCTTTCAGTCCTGGGATACGGATGCATGCGTTTTACCCGAAAGGGACCTGCGATCGACGTGGATAAAGCCGAGAAGGAGATCCTGGAGGCCTACAATGCCGGGGTTAATTATTATGACACCGCGTATATCTACCCGGGAAGCGAGGCAGCCTTAGGGGAGATCTTAGAGAGAAACGGCATCAGGGAGAAGGTTAATATTGCTACTAAGCTCCCCCAGTACCTAATCAAGAACCGCCAGGCCATTGACAAATATTTTGACGAACAGCTTTCCCGTCTTCGTACCACATATGTGGACTACTATCTCATGCATATGCTGACGGATATGGAGATGTGGGAGAAGCTCAAATCCAACGGCATCATTAAATGGATAGATGATAAGAAAAAGGCAGGCCAGATTAGAAACATAGGTTTTTCATATCACGGCAATACCGAGAGTTTCCTGAAGATATTAGAGGACTACGACTGGGATTTCTGCCAGATTCAGTACAACTACATGGATGAGAATACCCAGGCAGGGGCAGCGGGCTTGAAAGCCGCTGCAGCCAAGGGGATACCGGTGATTATTATGGAGCCCTTGCGGGGCGGCAAGCTGGTAAACATGCTGCCTGAAGCTGCCAAGAAGGCCATGAAGGAGAGCAAGCGCAGGTGGTCTCCCGCCAGATGGTCCTTCGGTTGGCTCTACAATCAGCCGGAGGTTACGGTGGTTCTCTCCGGAATGAACTCCGTTAAGATGGTTCAGGATAATTGTAAGACTGCAAGTAAGATAGAGGCCGGAAGCTTCACCGAGGAAGACTTTGCCCTTATCGAGAAGGTTAAAAAAGCTATAAGGCGGAAGGAAAAGGTGGGTTGTACAGGCTGCAGGTATTGCATGCCCTGCCCCAAGGGAGTGGATATCCCGGGTACATTTGCGGCATGGAACTCTATGTACATGGAGAACAAGCATGAAGGACGCCGGCAGTACTTACAGGCCGTCAGTCTCACCAAGGATCCGGTGTTTGCCACCCAGTGCGTGGAATGCGGCAAGTGCGAGAAGCATTGTCCCCAGAACATCCCCATCCGGCAGAAGCTTAAGGAAGCTGACAAGGACCTGAGAACCCTGCCCTACCGCATAGCCATCACCGTGGCAAGGAAATATATGATGGGAAAGAAGTAAGGGTGCGCCTGGGCACACCCTTATAAAACTTTTGTAAAAAATTTGAAAATATGTATTGACAAATATCGGAAATAATGTTAATATACATCTCGCATGGAAATAGCATATATATGCTTGTGTATTCTAAAAAGTTCTGACATCTAATCTATTTTTTGATTGCGCAATCAAATGTCTTTTTCGAAAAATGTCAAATCTATGCTTTTACTGTGCTCTTTCGGGTCTTTAATTCCCCAAGCAGGCCGGATCTGAAAAGCACAGCACGAAGTGCCAGATATACCACTACTCCTATAATTGAATTAATAACAGCATTTATAATGGTGGTATAGGCTGTGATGGCCACCAGGGCCTTTATGGCTGAAGCTGCCTTGTCCGCATCCGGGAAGAGGAGTGTATACCATACATATTTCAGGGCAGGCTCAAAGAAGCAGTTAAAGCCCAGGCCGGCTACAGCCGAGATAGCTGACCATTTAATGATGTAGTGTCTTGGATGGCTCTGTGAGATCTTGGCGATATTGTGGGCCACGAGACCTACGATGAGGCCGATAACCAGCTTGCAGATAAATGTTCTGGGAGCTGAAGAAGCAAATCCGCCTAAGATATCCGCAAGGGATAAGCCTATAGCTCCGGCGATGCCGCCGTAGGGGCCTCCAAGGAGGAGGGATCCCAGTACAACAAAGGCATTACCGATGTGAATCTTGGTTCCCGCGGCATTAATGGCAGGGAATACTGCATATCCTACATAGCAAAGGGCTGCCATCAGTCCTGCGTATGTCAGTTTAAGCATCTGTTCATTCTTTTCGTAAGTGTTCATCTTTTCTTTTCTCCAATCATTTTAGTAGGTTTTATTTCTTGTTGTACAATATACCACCGATGTGGTATTATTAAAACTACCAGAAACGGAGTTTTTTATATGACCAGATATATTGAAATCTACGAAGACATTAAAAGAAAAATAGTATCGGGAGTTTATGAGTACAAGTCAAAGCTCCCCTCCAAGCGGGTAACGGCCGACAATTACCATGTAAGCGTAATTACGGTAGAGCACGCCTACGAGCTGCTTATAGAGGAAGGATACGTTATTACCGAAGAGAAGAAGGGGTATTTCGTCAGCTACCTGGAGAATGAATTCTTAGAATATGACAAGGGGGCATCTGACAAGGGGTCAGACCCCTTGTCAGATGCCATGGGAACAGCCCCCTTTCCGCCAAAATATGACAAATGTGACAAGGGGACTGTCCCCTTGTCACATGAGGCTCACGAGGAGCTCTCCTTTAACATATACGCCAAGACCGTCCGCAGGGTTCTCTCGGAATACGGGGAAGAGATAAAGGAGCGGCCCCACTCCTACGGCTGCGAAGTGCTGCGGCGGGCTATAGCGGACTATCTTTTAAGAAACAGAGGGATTAAGACTGACTATGACCACATCCTTATAGGTTCCGGTGCCGAGTACCTATACGGCCTTATAGCCGAGACCTTCGGCAGGGACAAGGTCTACGCCATTGAAGACCCCTCTTATCATAAGATATCCCGGGTTTACGAATCCCAGGGAATAGTTACGGACAAACTGCCTCTGGGCCCTGACGGTATAGAAAGCGAGGCCCTTTGGAGAAGCAATGCCCTTATCCTTCATGTAACCCCTTACCGGAGCTTTCCCACAGGAGTTACCGCTTCTGCCGCCAAAAAGGCTGAATACATCAGCTGGAGCAGAAAAAAAGGGGGCTTTATTATCGAAGATGATTTCGAATCTGAATTTTCCGGCAGCAGAAAGCCGGAAGAGACTTTATTTTCAAGGGACAATGAGGGACGGGTCATATATGTCAACACCTTCAGCAAAACCATCGGCTCATTTATGAGGACCGCATATATGGTAATTCCTGAAGCTCTCTCCCAGCTTTTTGCCGAAAAGATCTCCTTCCACTCCTGCTCCGTTCCGGCCCTGGAACAGTACGTCCTGGCAGACCTTATAAGTAACGGGGATTTCGTTCGTCATATCAATCGGGTAAGAAGAAAGAGGAGGATGTCCTCCTCCTCTTAAAAATCATTTTCAATTTCAATTGGCTTTCCCCGTGGCTGCTGCCCGGAGTCCGAACTGCTCCATGGCTTTTGTGATCGCCACCATGATCACCGTCATTACCGGGGTTAGGATAATCTCCTTGGGAAGACGGCTTATCAGCAGAGGCATGTAGGTGGTGGTTCCGTAAAGGGTCATGAGCCAGTAGGTATTCAGCAGAAGATTTACGATAAGGGTGTTAACCACTTCTGCCGCCAGGATCCTCTGCCAGGTCATGTTCTTCTTGTAGAAGAAGAAGCCGAAGATCAGGCCGGAAATGATGCCGCTGATGGTAAAGCCCGGGAAAAACGGCCCCGTGGGTTTTACAAGAAAACCGCCGATGTCTGAAAGGGCGCCGATGGCAGCGGCTACGCCGGGACCGAATATGGCGCCGCCTATGCTTATAGGCAGGGAACCAAACCGAATCTCGATAAACTGATTAATGGGGATCTTAAGCATTCCCAGTATGATACCGAGAGCCAGCAGCATAGCTGCAGTTGTTAAAGTGAACGTGTTCTTAAGTTTACTCATAAAAATACACCTCCTTTGCAGTCATTCCTTTTACTACAGAGGAGATGTGATAATCGCATCTTATGTAGCAGCGGGATGCAGCCAGGAAACCGTGGATAAATCTTCGTCCCACCGACAACTCCCTGTTCAGTGGGCACTTAACGCTTCAAGGCCTACTCTGCATAATATGATGAGCTTTCGCTCGTTTACTGATACTTTGATGATACATTTATTCATATAGAATATCAATACCATTTCATTATTTTTATCGACATTTTTTCACAAAAGCTGACAAGGGGTCAGTCCCCCTGTCAGCTTTTTTCTGACAGGGGGACTGACCCCTTGTCAGGAAATTAGATGTTGACAAGTCAACATCGTTAGGTTAGAATGCGGATGTTGACGAATCAACAAGTAAAGAGTATGCGAGAAAAGGATGAAAACTATATGAGTATAAGAATAATCACGGATTCTACGGCGGACGTGGCGGACCGATACCTGGATAAGCTTATCCGAATCCCCCTTACCGTGGCTTTCGGCGAAGAGGAATTTATCGACGGAGTAACCATAGATAAGGCCACTTTTTATGACAAGCTGGAGACCAGCCCGGTGCTGCCCAAGACCAGCCAGCCCTCTCCCGCTGCCTTCGAGGCAGTCTTTAAAAAGCTGGCGGATGATGGCGACGAGGGAATCCTTATAACCGTTACCTCCAAGCTTTCCGGCACCTACCAGGGGGCCTGCATCGTGGCAGAGGATTTCCCAAACATCCGGGTAATCGACAGTTTAAATGCGGCCATGGGAACGGGAATACTTGCGGAATACGCCCTGGAGTGCGCCGACAAGGGCTTTGACTTAGACGGCCTGGCAGCCCATCTGAAGGAGAAGGTATCCCGGATATGCCTGGTTGCCCGCTTAGACACCTTGAAATACCTGGAAATGGGCGGCAGGATATCCAAGACTACTGCCCTGGCAGGAGGACTGCTTAATATCAAGCCCGTTATCACCATCGAAGGTGGCGAAGTGGTTGTCCTGGGAAAGGCCAGAGGCAGCAAGAAG
>Ga0310695_10003789_pt1 | contig 29015 bp, 24 predicted proteins | sample RumenRJG_04DNA_FD_203882 | JGI IMG/M metagenome (GOLD analysis project Ga0310695, IMG submission 203882) | Bovine rumen microbial communities from Lethbridge, Alberta, Canada - RJG_04 (v2) (version 2) | ecosystem: Host-associated > Mammals > Digestive system > Stomach > Rumen | place: Canada... | reverse complement strand
CGGTTTCGATAAGCCGTTATCACGACTGGGAGCCGTTTTTTTTGACTCAGCCAATTAATTTGTAAAACTACTTCAAAAGTTTATTCAGGGTGGCGTCGCGCTGCCGCCAGTTTTTGTCTACTTTAACCTGCAAATCCAAGTCTATTTTGTAATCGAAAATCTTTCGGAGAGCTTTGATGCTTTCTACTCGGATTGTTTTTATCATCTGCGCGCCTTTTCCAATTACGATTCCTTTCTGACTTTCTTTTTCTACGCACAAAAAGGCACGGCACCACATTTTTGTGGGTGAGCGCATTTCCATGTCGGCAATCTGGACGTAAACTGCATGAGGAACTTCCTGATCAAGGCGGTTGATTGCCTGCTCGCGGATTACTTCGGCGATTCGGAAATCTACTTCCTGGTCAGTGTAAAATTCTTCGCTATAAAGATGAGGACCTTCTTTTGCCATGTCAAAAAGAGCTTTGAGGACTTCGTTGATTCCCACGTCATTTTTGGCAGAGATTTCGAGGATGCGGTTTTCCGGCACGTTCGGCAAATTTGCTTTGATGAATTTGCGGGCATGTTCACGAAGCGGCTGCGGAGAATCGATTTTATTGAGCGCGATAACAATTTTATCCTGATGCGCTTCCAAAAGCTCAGCGATAAGCCGCTCTTCTTCGGCACAATTTCGCGTGGTGTCGATAATATAGAGAATCAAATCAGAATCTTTGAGCTGGTCGGCAACAATTCCGCGCATTTTGAGATTCATTTTTTTCTCTGAATCGTGGTAACCCGGTGTATCGACAAAAACGAGCTGGCCGAGAGATGTGTTTACGATTCCGCGGATTGCGTTTCGTGTGGTCTGAGGCATTGCGCTGACGATTGAGACTGGCTCACCTGCCGCCGTATTCAAAAAGGTAGATTTTCCGCTGGACGGACGGCCAATAATTGTGACAAGTGCGGTCTTTGGGCCTACAGGCGGCTGTGCATCTTGATTTTCAACAAATTCTTCGTTCTTTTCATCAATTTTCTGATTCATATTTTTAGTTTAATAGAAAAAATTTATTTTTTAAAGAGTTCCGTCCGTTATATGCGCGTCTGAAAAATCTGGTATTATGAATTTTATCAAATTTTGGGTATTTTTATATAATCAATTTTCTGATAATTTTTGACTAATTCTAGCGAATGAGGTGTTTATGAAAAAACTTTCAGCAATTTTCAAACTTTTTGCAATTACAAGCATTATCCTTGCAGTTTCAGCATGTCAAAATTCTTCACAACAAGTGCTTATGGTCTATTCAATCATTCATGACGAAGAAACAGAAGCTCTTACAAAATTGTTCACCCAAAAAACAGGAATTCCGGTCAGCTATCTCCGCGCAACCACAGGCGAGCTTGTAAACCGCGTAATCACCGAAAAGAACGAACCGCAGGCTGATATTTTGCTCGGCGGAGCTTCAAGCTATCACATTCAGGCGGACAAAGAGGGCGCGCTCGAAAGTTACGCTTCTCCACTTGCAAAAAATCTTCCTCCTTATGCAGTCGCAAGCGATAATACATGGACAGGATTCTGCCTTCTCACTTTAGGAATCGGCATAAATGAAAAACGATTCGCCGAAAAATTTCCAGGAACACCAATTCCAAAAACTTGGGAAGATTTGCTCAACCCGGCATTCAAAGGCGAAGTCGTGCTGAACAATCCAGTCGCATCAAGCACAGGCTATCTTTTCGTACAGAATCAGCTCCAGCGTCTCGGAAGTCAGAAAGGCTGGGATTATCTTCTTGCTCTCACAAAAAATGTCGGACAGTTCCCTGACTCAGGAAGTGCACCTGCAAAATTGCTCGGAACTGGCGAATATGCCGTGGGAGTCTCGTACTTACACGCACTCGCAAAATATAACGCGCAGGGATTTAACGTCAAACCAATCGCACCACCTCAGTCAGTTGGTGACGTTGACTGTGTTTCAATCATGAAGAACACAAAACATCTTCCCGCTGCAAAAAAATTCGTTGATTTTATGCTCTCAGTTGAAGCACAGGAACTCATGAGCAAATATACTTTCACAACTCCGGTAAATCCAGAAGCAAAGGCCGTTGAAGGTAGCATTTCTCTTTCTGAAATCGACTTAATCGCCTATGATGTGCAGAAAGCATCTGCAGAAAAAACTGAAGTTCTAGACAAATGGGTAAAAGAAGTAAAATAAAATCTATTCAACTTCTCTACATTGCCGTGATTCTTTTGGTCACGGCTTTTGTTGTTTTTCCGCTTGGCTGCGTTTTGATTTCGCCACGGGCAAAAGATTTTGTTTCAGTCTTTACTTCTAGCGTCTGGCGTGGGGCTATGCGCAACACTCTGATTGAATGTATCTGCTCCACTAGCCTTTCGGTGCTCGTAGGCTATCTTTTTGCCTACGCGGTCATTAAAGCCGACATTCCTTTCAAAAAAATTTTCGGATTCATTCCGATTCTCCACCTGATGACACCGCCTTTCGTTGGCGGCCTCTCATTCATTCTGCTTTTCGGGCGGCAGGGATTTTTCACAAAGACAATTCTGGGTCTTGATGTGAGTCTTTACGGATTCCGCGGGCTTTTGATTGCCCAAGTTCTATGCTTTTTTCCGATTGCGTATTTGATTTGCGCCCAGGTTTTGAAGAGAGTTCCGCCAAGCTTGGAACAGGCGGCTCGTGCAATGGGTGCTTCAAAGGCCAGGATTGCGCTCACAATCACTCTTCCGCTCTGCGCGAACGGCATTCTTTCGGCAGCTCTTTTTATCGCGGTCTCGGTTTTGAGCGACTTTGGCAACCCGATGATTGTCGCAGGTCGCTTTCGCGTGCTTGCGGTTGAAGTTTATACGCAGCTCACAGGCTGGGTCAGTGCGGGCACAAGCTGCGTCCTCGGAATCATCCTCGTGCTTCCGTCTGTCGCTCTATTCGTGGCACAAAATCACTTCATGAAAAAACAGAACGCAAAATTCGCCACGGTCGGCTCAAAAGCAGCTCCATTGCCAGAGAAAAAATCCTCTATTATCACACGCATTTTGCTCTTCATTTTCTGTGCATTCATTTCGCTTTTGATTCTGGCACAGTTCGCAGCAATTGTAATCGGGTCGCTGCAAAAACTCTGGGGAATCAACACAACTTTCACCACCGAGCACTTCAACATGATGGGGAAATACAGCCGCGAACTTTTCAATTCAATAGGATTCGCATTCATCGGAGCAATTTCCAGCACAATCTTGGCAAGCCTTTCGGTTTTCTTCGTGAACCGCACAAGCCTTCCGTGCAAAAAATATCTCGATATCTGCGTTCAGATTCCGGCGGCAGTTCCAGGCTCCCTTTTCGGCCTCGCACTCTCGCTCGCATCAAACTTCCTTCACATCCATCTTTCGGCAATGATGATTGTAATCGCGATGACAGTGGCCTTCATGCCCTTCTCGTACAGAATAATCTCCACGGTCTTCTCGCAAATCAAAACCACGCTCGACGACGCTTCATGCTCGCTCGGAGCAAATAAAATTCAAGTGCTCGGCACAGTGCTTGTTCCGCTGAGCAAAGGCGGCATCTTCTCTTCATTTATCTACGATTTTGTGCGCGGAGTGGGAACAATCAGCTCAGTAATTTTCCTTGTGTCGTTCAATACGCCTCTCGCATCAATAAAAATCCTGAATCTTGCCGAACAAGGCGAATGGGGAAAAGCCGCAGCCCTGGCCACTATTTTAACAGTGCTCACATTTGACGTGCTGCTAGCAGGAAGATTGGTAATGATAAAACTGGGGAAAGGAAAGAAGGGGAAATAGCATTCCAGCTTTCCGCGCCACGCGAAAAGCGTGCCCGCGAAGCGGTAGCCCCCGCCAGCTTTCAGTTTTCCACTTTTTTATAGACATATCACAAATCTACTGTTAAGCTAATTGTATGGAAATTATCTTAAACCCTTTCAGACACACTTTTATATTCGCAGGAATTTTATCTCTTGCTCTTTTGTTCTCTTGCAGTGACTCATCATCAGATTCTTCTGAGCAATCAAATCCGACCACACAAGAAATCCCAACTACACAAGAAATCCCGACCACACAAGAAATCCCGACCACACAAGAAATCCCCGCTGTAGAAGTCCTTAAAAAATTAGGTGATCGGGTAACAATTGACTCTATCGGAAAAGATCAGGAAGAAAAATCTGTTGTGTACTTTTATTTTACCCAACCCATCGATCATAATGATGAGAGCAAAGGTAGTTTCCAGCAGTATTGTGCCTTACATTACAAGGGCAAAGATAAAATCACCGTCATAAACACAAACGGATATTCAATCGCTGATAAAGATAAATTTTCGATTCAAGATATTGAAGAAATCTTTGACACAAATTATCTCGAAGTTGAACACCGGTATTACAAGCACTCAAAACTTGATTTACCGGTAGAATATACAAAGGCTGATTACTGGAAATACAATAAAGCAATATACTCAACCGCCGATTTACATGCAATTGTTACAGCCCTAAAAGACACAGGAGATTTCCAGGGCAAATGGATAAGCACAGGAACAAGCAAAGACGGAATTCTGACATCGTTTTATGCCTTTCAATATCCTAATGATGTCGATGTTTACCTGCCGTTTTGCGCACCGTTTTTTACAGAACAAGAGTCCCTTTCTGTAGGCAAATATATGGCTACTGTATCTGGGGCACAAGACAAAATAACGGAATACGATGATAAAACTGTAAATGATTATGTCTGGGAAGGTTTAAGACAATACTTAAGCAGTGCCGAGGCCATGTCTCTAGTTGAAGAGTTTGCTAGACAAGAAGAAAAAGAAGCCTTTGAAAGTCAAGATTCACAATATATCAAACTCATTATGGTGCAAGGTTATTTTGACGCAGCGTTCGCTCTGTTTTCTTATGTTAATGTAAATTCATGGTCGGATATTATTCCTTTGTATGAAAACCTAAAAACACAGCCAGAAGTTTATGCACAGTGTTTTTACTTATTCGCAAGAACAAACTCTAATAACTCGGACGACAATATTAAGAAAATAAGGGAAATTATGTTTCCTGGCACTGCACAAAGGTGTATATCCAATAAAATCTGGTCTTCACCATATATTTTACCAGACGACAAAGTGGATGAAATTTACACTGTTCACGCCGCGATGGAACTTGGCTACTATTTGTTTGATTATTCGAAAGTATCTGACTTACTTACAAATGAAGAGATTGAATCTTTGAACTCTGGAAATACTATTACAGATAATAATACCAAATATGGCGTTACTTATGATGACGGAGCCTTTACTCTGGAATTTTTCGATTTTTTGGCAAACAACGCAGAAGAGACTAAATGCAAAATGATTTTTGTTTACGGTGAGAATGATCCGTGGACAGGGGCGGCTATTTCTGACGAATATGTTGATAACACTTATATCAAAAAATTGCTTATAAGAAGGGGCGTGCACAACCCATATCTGAATGAAGAAGATTCATATTCAAAAGAAGATCGCAAAAGAGTAATAGATGCCGTCAATGAATTTTTGAATTAGTTTTCTGCTATAAACAAACCCTGTTTTCTGCTATACTTTCGCTCATGAAAGGTCTAGTTATGGAAGGCGGCGCAATGCGTGGGATGTTCACGGCTGGCGTTTGCGATGTTTTGTTGGAAAACGGAATCACTTTTGACGGCGCGATTGGTGTTTCGGCGGGTGCTACTTTTGGCTGCAATTTTAAGTCCAGGCAGATTGGGCGTGCCATCCGCTACAACAAACGCTTTGCGCACGACTGGCGATATTGTTCCTTGCGCTCCCTTCTTTTGACAGGCGACCTTTACGGCGCTGATTTTTGCTATAACGTGCTTCCCAACAAGCTCGACCTTTTTGACTACGAAACTTACCGCTCAAATCCGCTTAAATTTTATGTCGTGGCTTCGGATTGTCGCACCGGCGAGCCTGTTTACAAAGAACTTGCCACCTGCGACGAAAAAGATTTGACATGGATGCGAGCCAGTGCCAGTATGCCGCTTGTCTCTCACATTGTTAAAATCGACGGCTACGAGCTTTTGGACGGCGGTATGACAGATTCGATTCCGCTCAAAGCTTTCGAGAACATGGGCTATCAAAAAAATCTCGTCGTTCTGACACAACCGCGCGAGTTTGTTAAAGAACCGAGTTCGGCACTCAAACTGATGAAATTTTCTCTGCGGAAATATCCCAAATTATACGAAGCGATGCTCCACCGCCACGAAGTCTACAATCAGGAAAAGGCTTATACATTCGAGCAGGAAGCGGCCGGCAAATGCTTTGTGATTTGTCCGCAGGAGTCGCTGGGAATCAGCCGTACCGAAAACAACCCCGACGAGCTTCAGCGCGTGTACGACCTGGGCAGGCTCACAATGCAGGAAAATCTAACGAAACTCATGGAGTTTTTGAAATGAACGCAAAACTAGAACTAAAAAATATCACTTTCTCTTTCGGGAACACTCTTGCAGTTGACAAAATTTCTCTAAAAGTCGAAGAAGGCAGCTTCACCACGCTTTTAGGGCCGAGCGGCTGCGGCAAAACCACCCTTCTCCGCCTTATTTCGGGATTTCTGGAGCCTCAGTCGGGCGAAATTTTGATTGACGGCGTAAATCAGGCCGGAATCGAAGTCAACGAGCGCAAAGTCGGCATGGTTTTTCAGGATTACGCGCTTTTTCCGCATCTTAGTGTAGCTCAGAACATTGCTTACGGTCTTAATATACTTGGAAGTTCCAGAAAAGCAAGTTTTTTTAGAACTTCCCGACGACCAGGTGACGCTAGTCGCGACATAAAGCAGCAAATTCTAGATATTGCTTCTTCACTCGGAATTGAGTCGCTTCTTTCACGCTTTCCGAACGAACTTTCCGGCGGTCAGCAGCAGCGTGTGGCACTCGCACGTTCCCTTGTTTTAAAGCCAAAAATTCTTCTCATGGACGAGCCGCTTTCTTCTCTCGACACAAAACTCCGCACAAAAGTCCGCGAAGAACTAAAAGAAATCCAGCAGCGTCTCAAAATCACCACGGTTTACGTCACGCACGATCAGGAAGAAGCCCTTTCGCTCTCCACAAAAATTGCCGTCCTCAACGAAGGAAAACTTTTGCAGGAAGGAAGCCCGCGCGAAATCTACTTTGAGCCCAAAAATGAATTCACGGCAGATTTCGTGGGTAAAGCAAACATCATCAAAAAAGGCGAAAAAAAGCTCATGATTCGCCCGGAATGGTTTGAAATCGCCCCACAAGCTCAATCTTACGAGCAGGGCCTTATCCCAGCCGACACGGTTCTTCTTTCGGGAACAATTCTCGCCGGGCAGTTCTTGGGCAGCAAAAGCCGTTTTGTGATTCAGCCGGGCAACACCGAGGCCAAAGAAACACTCATCGCGGATTTCGACACGATTGAAGCAGAAAATCTCCGCGTGGGTGACACAATCACAATGCAAGCCAAGAAATTTTGGGAATTTTAAACCGCAAAATTTTCCATTCTTTTCAAACATCTTCACAACTTTGCTCAAATTCGGTATTATAATCGGCTAATATTGACCGTTTTGGAGAAATTTTCATGGATATCACTGAAATCATCACTGACCTTGTTTTTCAGCTTGCGATTATCATTTTTACAGCCCGCATTTTTGGCAAACTGGCGGCTCGCGCTGGCATTCCTTCTGTTTTGGGCGAGCTTATTGCAGGCATTTTAATCGGTCCGTTTGCACTCGGTGGAATCGCTCTTCCGGGCTTTCCGCATGGTCTTTTTGGCGTAACAGATTCCATCGCAGGAGCAGTCTCGCCAGAGCTTTACGCATTCGCCCAGATTGCTTCCATTATTCTTCTTTTCGCTTCGGGCCTGGAAACTGACCTTTCGCTTTTCATTAAATATTCTGTCTCAGGCGGAATCATCGGTGTGGGCGGCGTTGTAATCTCTTTCTTCTTCGGTGCAGCCTGTGCTTTCTTCATTTTGCCAATCCTCGGAATCGAATGTACTTCACTTTTTGATGTCAAATGTCTCTTCCTCGGAATCATGTCCACCGCAACATCAGTCGGAATCACCGCACGAATTTTGAGCGACAAAAAACGCATGGATTCGCCCGAAGGTGTCACGATTCTGGCAGCGGCAGTCTTCGATGACGTTCTCGGAATCGTCCTTCTTGCTGTCGTAATGGGCATCGTCTCGGCACTCGGAACAGGCAAAGCACTTTCAGGCGGTGCAATCGGTCTTATCGCGCTCAAAGCATTCGGAATCTGGCTTCTTGCGACAGTCGCATTCATCCTTCTTTCCAAAAAAATCGCCCGCTTTGTCCGCTGTTTCGGCGGCGCAACGGATTTTTCAATCGCAGCTTTGGGTGTCGCATTCCTTCTCGCAGGATTTTTTGAAAAAGAGCACATCGCAATGATTATCGGAGCTTACACGACAGGCCTCGCACTCTCTGGCACAGACATTGCCCCGGTCATTCAGGAAAAGATTCACTCGCTCTACAAATTTTTCGTGCCGATTTTCTTCGCTGTCACAGGCATGAGCGTCGATGTCACCAAACTTTTCAGCCAGAACGTTCTCATTTGCGGCGGAATCTACACACTGGTCGCAATTCTTTCAAAACTCTTGGGCTGTGGTCTTCCTGCCCTCGGTCTGGGCTTCAATCTCAAAGGCGGCTTTAGAATCGGTGCGGGCATGATTCCACGAGGTGAAGTTGCCTTGATTATCGCAGGAATCGGTCTCACCGCCCGTGACGCAATGGGTGCACCAATCGTAAATCAGGATTTGTTCGGAGTCGTAATTTTGATGACTCTCGTTACAACCCTTGTCGCCCCGCCAATCCTCAACGTCTCACTTTCAGTCAAAGGCCGCGGAACCAAAAAAGAAATCGCAAACGAAGAAAGCCAGATTTTTGAATGGGACTTCAACAACCAGGAACTCACCCACCTCGTCATGGACATCTTGCACCGTGACTTGCGCGCAGAAGGCTTCTATGTGCAGATGATGAACATCACCGACGGAATCTGTACAGCCCGCCGAAGCGACACTGCAATCTCTCTCCGCGAAGAAGGCACAAAACTCATCATCGAAACCGACGAAAAGGACATGGGCTTTGTCAAAGGCGAGCTTTACGAAATCATGATTCGCCTCGACAAGTCAATGCGCTCGCTCTCTGCCCTCAAAAACACCGAGACACTTCAATACGGCTTTGCCTGCCCGGAAAACCGCGTGACAAACTCGCTCACAAGATTCTTGAACACAAACTGCATCTCATGCGACCTCAAAGGCAGCACAAAAGACGAAATCCTCGAAGAAATGCTCACACTTTTGAGTCAGTCAGGCCACGTTGAAAACCGTTCGATGGTCATGAACGCGCTCAAAGAACGTGAAAAATCAATGAGCACAGCAATCGGAAAGGGAATCGCAATCCCGCACACCAAAACAAACGGCGTAACGGAAACAATCGTAGCAATCGGAATCAAAAAGAACGGCGTAGACTTCGGCTCGCTCGACGGTCAGCCATCAAAAATCTTCGTAATGCTGGTCTCTCCAGTAGACGGCGCAAATCCGCTCATGAGGGCAATGGCAGCATTCAGCGGCGCGCTCATGCACGAAGAAGTGAGAACAGCCCTGCTCGAGGCAAAAAATGCAGATGAAGTTGTAGAAATCCTAAAAGATTCAAAGAAAAGCTAGGCAGCTAGGACAAATGACGAGTTTCCTTAAAATAAGGAAAATTAGTTTTCATTTAGCATTTCCTTATTTTAAGGAAGTCCATTTTTCACTTAGTCATAAATCCTTATTTTAAGGAATTGTATTTTCTACCTAAACAAGATTCCTTAAAATAAGGAATGTCATTTTTCGCCTAATCAAGAATCCTTATTTTAAGGAATTGTGTTTTTCTCCAAGCAGTTTTCCTTATTTTAAGGAAAGCCACTTTTCTCTCAGTCGCAATTCCTTATTTTAAGGAATTGTAATCTTCAACCAACCTAGATTCCCTATTTTAAGGAAAGTTATTTTTTAAACGACCTTTCCTTATGAAGCGGAAAAGACACAGCCTTGTTTTTCTGCTACAATCTTTGCATGGAAACACAAGAATTAAATTCACCGCTCTTGGAGCGTTTTTTGCGATATGTTCAGGTCTGGACGACTTCGGATTCAAATTCTGCCGACAACGGAAATCAGCCGTCAACACAAACTCAATTCGACCTGGCGAAGATTCTGGAATCAGAGCTGAAATCTTTGGGCCTGGAAGATGTTCAAATCACCGACCACTGCTATGTCTACGGTCGTTTGCCGGCCTCTAAAGGCTGCGAAAAGATTGAGCCGTTCTGCCTGCTTGCACACATCGACACTGTTGAAGAAGTCAGCGGAAAAGACGTAAAGCCAGAGGTTCACAAGAACTACGGTGGGGAAGATATTATCCTCAAATCGGGTGATATTTTATCCGCTCAAAAAGACCTTGCCCTGGCCGAAAGTGCCCGCAATCACGAGACAATCATCACGAGCGACGGAACGACCTTGCTTGGTGCAGATGACAAGGCTGGAGTTGCCGAAATCATGACTGCGCTCGAATATTTTTCAAAAAATCAGCAGGCACAGCACGGCGAAATCGAAGTCTGTTTTTCACCGGACGAAGAGACCGGGCACGGAATGGACAATGTTCCGCTCAATCTGATTAAATCAAAATACGCCTACACCGTTGACGGCGGGCACATCGGCGAGCTTGAGACAGAATGTTTCAACGCGTTCAAAAGTGAAGTCACATTCACTGGCGTTTCAGTCCACACAGGCACGGCACGCGGAATTCTTGTTAACGCAATCACAATGGCGAGCAACTTTGTCACAAATCTTCCACGCCACGAATCCCCGGAAACGACCAGCGGATACGAAGGATTTTATGCTCCAATGTCCATCGAAGGCTCAATCGAAAGAGCAAAAGTCGTAATCTTCCTGCGCGATTTTGACTCTGCGAACATGGAAAAGCGTAAGGCTCTCGTGGAAACTCTCGCAAATGCAACGGCAGCATCTTTTGGCGGCAAAGCCGAAGTCTGCCACACTCAGCAATATCTCAACATGAAAAACGGCTTCAAAAACCGCCCGGACGTAATCGAAAATCTTGTCGATGCCTACAAAAAAGCTGGAGTGGAGCCAATTTTCACACCAATCAGGGGCGGCACAGACGGTTCCCGCCTCACAGAAATGGGAATCCCATGCCCGAACATTTTCACAGGCGGCCACAACTATCACTCACGCACGGAATGGGCAAGCTTGGAGCAGATGGGAAAGGCGGTAGAAATTTTAATCAATTTGTGTCAGAATAATTAGCAGAGGGGAAAAATGCACAAATACAAAATCGAAGGCGGCATTCCAATCCGTGGAACAATCGCTGCCAGCGGAAACAAAAACGCGGCCCTGCCTTGTATCGCCGCCACGCTTTTGAGTGAAGAACCAGTAATCCTACGAAATATCCCGCAGATTGAAGACACAGGTGTAATGCTTTTGATTTTACAGGCACTTGGAGCCAGCGTTGAAAGAATCGGCGACCACGAATGGAAAATCGATGCGTCGCTTATCCGATGCTCTGACATCCCGGCCGAACTTAGCAAAAAAATCCGTGCTTCAATCCTTTTTGCCGGTCCGCTCGTTGCCCGCACAGGAAAGGCAATCATGCCGCCTCCAGGTGGGGACGTTATCGGTCGCCGCCGTGTAGACACTCACTTTCTTGCCCTTCAGGAACTCGGCGCACGAATTTCTGTTGAAGGGCCGTTCACTTTCACGGCGAACAAGCTCGTTGGAGCAGACATCTTCCTTGACGAAACATCGGTTACAGCCACAGAAAACGCTGTCATGGCTGCAGTTCTTGCCGAAGGTCACACAATCATCAATAATGCCGCAAGTGAGCCTCATGTCCAGGACTTGTGCAACATGCTGGTTGCAATGGGCGCAAAAATCAGCGGGATCGGAAGCAATATCCTTCACATAGACGGAGTTAAAAAGCTCCACGGCACAGACTTCGCAATCGGCCCTGATTTTATGGAAATCGGCTCATACATTGGTCTTGCCGCAGCCACAAAAGGCTCAATCACAATCACCGGAGTTAATCCAAAAGACATGCGCCCGCTTAGGGTAGCCTTTGGCAAGCTCGGTATTCGCTGGACAATCGAAGGAGACGCTCTCACAGTCTCGCTTGGTCAGGAAATGAAGGTTAACACAGATCTGGGCGGTATGATTCCAAAAATCGATGACTCGCCATGGCCAGGATTCCCGCCAGATTTGACATCAATCATGACAGTTGTTGCAACCCAGGTTGAAGGAACCGTGCTTATTTTCGAAAAGATGTTTGAAAGCCGAATGTTCTTTGTAGATAAGCTCATCTCTATGGGAGCGCGCATTACTCTCTGTGACCCTCACCGAGCCGTAGTAAGCGGTCCAAGCACTCTCCACGGAGACAAGCTCGTTTCCCCAGACGTTCGTGCAGGCATGGCAATGGTAATCGCAGCGTTAATCGCACAAGGCGAAAGCACAATCAGCAACGTTTATCAGATTGAACGGGGCTATGAAAACCTGGTAGAAAAATTGCGCTCCCTAGGAGCCAGAATCGAACAAGTTGAGATTGAAGACTGACTGAAATTATCCCCACATCCATGTGGGGCCATTCGCATTCAGTTGCTTAATCTGCTGTGCGTGACACAAAGTTAAAGCACACAATGATAAAAATAAGCACGAGCAATGCTACGCTTACATAAACCGCACCAGCTCCTAACATTACGACCAGCGCATAATTCAACATTCGGCAGATATACAAGCCGCACTCAATCACAAAATACAAAATGAGCGTAATTGCAGGCATGAGGAAAATCCACTTGAATTTGAAAAGCTGGGCATCTTTGAGCCTGTAGTTCCATGCCATGCAAGCCATGAAAATACAACAAATCAGCATAATTAACGGATATGTGACTCTGTGGATAAAATCTGAATTATAAACTTCGTAAGAAAATCCATAGTCTCGTGTTTTGGGCAGGAATTTAATCAGAGAAATCAGATTCATCTTTACGGAACCAGCAGTGGCATCACACAAAAGATTGAAATCCTTCATTGGCAAGCCAAGCACAAAATAATTGGAAAGGAAAGGCTCATTCTTTTTGATGTATTCGGCATCATATTCATAAACTGGAGAGATTCGCCCGCCGCGGTCATTCTTTGCGATACTTTCAAGCATGAGATAAGGAACATCTTTGAATTCGTCCTTAATTCCGAAGCTAAGTTTTGCACTTTCATCAAACATAGTTGCTTTTTCGGAAAGCATTTTTACATAAGGAACATAGATTGAACGCTCAAAGCGGCCTTCTTTTGAATAAGAAAACAAAGTGAATCCACGAAGATACTGAATCGTTCTGCCAGAATTTTTGACAGGCGTGATTCCGCGGATAAAAACGACATCTTTTGAGCCGTCATCATGCGGAATCGCAAAATAAACATTGTTGTAAGCCTCGAACTTACGTAGATTCTCAACCTCTTCAACAAAGAAGCACTGGTCTTCAACGCGCTCCTTGGCAATTTCAAGGAATTTAGCGACATCAGGATCACGAGCCGCGACATCAGAAAATGCCGCAATCTCCAAAAATTGATAGTACGCTTCGATATTGTCACCACGGATAAGGGTTCTATAAGCATCGCGCTTTTTTCGGAACAGGATTTGCTCGTCAGTTTCTTTTATGACAGTGGGATCAAAAAGATGGTTCCATGCCTCGCTCGCAAGGCGATTCGCATCCGCAAAATTTACGTCCCTTTCAGTACCAACTTCAACCGCAAGATAGGCATAATAATGCGCGTCAAACCAATTTTCCTTTTCGGCAGCCTCGCGTGCCTTTTTGAGAAGCGAAGTTATTGTCTCGCCCTTAGTTTCTTTGACCGGGGTAAATACAAATTTTGGCTCTTCCGGGCGATCAAGCACCATTTTTAAGGAATTAAGCTCTGCGCCAGAATGTTCGTTGATAAAAAGTGCGTCTTTGTCTTTTGGATTGAGAAGAAGCGCATTGTAAGAATACTCAAAAGCAAGCCCCATCTCTCCTTTATTGTAATACTCATGGCTCAATGTCATAAATTCTGCAAAAAGAACCGGCTTAATACGTGCCTTTGTCTGACGTTGCTCGATAAATGGCACAAAAACCTCTGTAATCAGAGAAACAATAAGCACAATAATAATCGAAGCAATCATTGTGCGCCGGAAGTGAGACATAATCAGCGGAGAATATTTGATTTTTGCCTTTTCCGCATTTTTGCCATAAGCAATCGCACAGCCGATTAAGAACGAACTGAAAACCAGCGACGGCAAGAATTTACAGAAGAACAAAAAACCGCGGCTCAAAACATAAACTTTTTCTTCGCCGGGCAATAAAACTGGTACATTCTTCATTAAATTTGAAATAAGAAGGCAGACTGCAAAAGCAAGCACTGCATAAACCAAAACTATGATGCTAGTCTTTTTCATTCGTCACTCTCCAAAATTGAACTGCCCCTGAGCCGATAGATTCCCATGAAAATTCCAAAAACAATAAAAACTAATGTTATCAAAATATTTATAAGAATAATCAGAGGATCTTTTATTTGCGTAAGATTTGAAAGCTTTGTCGACAATTCTTTTAATAACTCAGGAAGAATATTCATATAGTACAGATAATTGATGAACAGAACTCCGAATGCACAAACAATCACAGAAACAACATTTGCAAGCTTCCATGAACTCAAAAACTGGATTCCGTAAACAGCAATCAATGCAAGCCCCATTGAAGCAAAGGCGAGCCATGCAAGGAAACCAAGCGAAGAACTGTAACTACCCGCCGTAAGCAACGCATTGTAAATCGAAAGCGGATATGTAACCAGCAATGGCGGCTGCAAGGAATTTTTTATCAGAATATCTGAATATGGAAAAGCTGATTCATTTTTAACCGAAACATCAAAAAGCGGCAGAACAGCACCTTCCTGCCCAAGATAGCCCGTAGTGTCCAAAAACAAGCCGTCGGCAGAACCATCGTCATCGATTCTTGTGTAATAGTAGACTCCGCTCGCTTCTTTTCGGAAAACACCGGCAGAAGAAGCCTCGACTCTAGAAGAAACGACATCAGACTCATAACGAGAGATAAGTTTAATATCAATAGGAATGAAAACCAGCCATGAAAGAAGCCCAAACAGCGCGTATATAATCAATGAAAGTATATGACACTTTGGATGGCGAATTATGTACAAAACAAGAAGAATCTGTATGAGAACACAGACAAGCGGAACCGAAAGCAAAATTCCAGTCATAAAGAAATGGAGAGAAAAAAACGAGCTTGGAAGCCCTGTAACGAACATGTTAAGATTACAACTAAACATGAATAAAGTTGCAAAAATAAGCGTACCAATAACAATCGAAGCCAAATAAATTATGGCAAAATAAAGAACGCGTTTCATCTTATTATCAGAATACCACGAATGAATAAAAAAAACCACTTCTTTTTGAAGTGGCTTAAAAAAATATAAAGGATTCTTTTATCCCAAGAACACCTGACCATGCTGGTCAATTGCAAGAATCGACTTGCACTCAGAACAGCGGAATCGACCAGCGCGAGTTGCCTTAAGCCGTTTTGAGCAAACCGGGCAACTAAAGATTTTTGGGAAGATGCTTTCAGCAACAGGTGCACCCTGCTTGAAGAAATTAATTGCATCTGTCAAAGAATCTTTGATATTGAAGAACTGAGAGAATCCCAATAACTGGAAAACCTCATAAACCTTCGGCTGGATTTCAAGAAGGACAATATCTCCACCCTTTGGCTTAATCAGCTTGAGAAATGCAGTGAACGAACCGATACCAGTTGAAGAAACATAATTGAGAGATGAACAATTGAAAATCAAATTTACATAACCTGTCTCTACAACTTTAGAGATTCTCTTCTGGAAAAAGCTTGAATTGTAAGTATCGATATAACCGTTCAAGTAAATTACGAGACCATTATCAACATCATTTATCTTCTCAAGGTTGATTTTGAGACTATCATCTTTTTCATCATTAAATCCAGGAACAAGATCATTGTTGTTGCTCATGCTACCTACCTCAATTTAAAACTATTCTAACAATTCCTTTATATAATACACCAAATATTAGCATTTAGTCTAGTTTTTTATTTTAAAAATAGTTTAAAGGCGTCCAGCCTCTATCAACACGAAGAATCGCACCATTAATATCGGCATTTTTCAACAAAAATAAAGCCGTTTCTGCAATCGATTCGGCTTGTATTAAAGTTCCTGACGGCATTTTCGCGCTAAGTTCAGCTTTTAATTTGTCAGAAAGATATTCCGTATCTGTAAATCCCGGAAGAATCATGTTGCAGTTAATTCCATAATTGGCATAAGAAGCCGCAACAGATGAAACCAAGACATTTAAGCCAGATTTTGCACTGGCATACGCTGGATTTGTAGAAAACTCGGTGCGGTGTTCGGTTCCTGTTCCGCCAAAAAGCAAAATTCTACCCCAGTTTTTCTTCATCATGTTGGGAAGTGAAGCGGAAACTAAAAGACCAGGAAGGGCATAATCCAAAAGAGCCGTTTTTTGCCAGTCAGAAATTGAAGTTTCATGGAGCGGTTTTTGAATAAACGGACTAAAGCACACGCAAAGGATATCGCAAGTTCTGACTGAATCAAGCAATGGCGAAGAGTCCAAGTTCGAAAATGAAGATTCTGTAAGCTTTTGCGCGATAATTTTTGGAGTCTTTCCACTGGTTTCTTGGATTTGCTGCGCAAGCGAAGCAGATTTTTCGTCATTCCCAGAGCCATGAATCACCAAATCCGCACCATTTTTGGCAAGAATTAGTGAAATCTTACGACCGATTCCGCCAGTTCCGCCAACAACCAAAGCTTTTTTGCCGCTAAAAGAACATGATTCCATACAAAATGATTCTAGCCGAAATTCCTAAAAAAAAGTAGAGTAATAGAATGAATCTTTCAAATATCGTGATAATTCTCTGCCGCCCCGAAGAAAGCAGAAATGTAGGTGCAGTCTGCCGTGCAATGGCAAACAATGGCTTAAAAACGCTCCGAATAGTCGGAAAAAAATCTGATTTTGATGAAGAGAGGGTGAAAATACTCGCAATTCATGCAGCTTCAATCTGGGAAAATGCAGAATTCTTTGATTCAATTACTTCTGCAGCAAAGGATTGCGTTATCTGTGCAGGAACAACACGTCGCCGAGGGAAAAAGCGTGGCAAGCTTCTTTTGCCAGAAGAACTTGCTTCAACTGCCTCGCCAATTTCTGAAAATGGGAAAATTGCCGTCGTATTCGGTAACGAGCGAACAGGCCTTGAGGAAAACGAACTTGACGAATGTACGATGGGAGTCACAATTCCATCCGATGAAGGATTTCCCTCGCTCAATCTGTCACATGCGGTTCAACTTGTTTCTTATCAGCTTTTTAGAAAACATCTTGCCGAAAAAAATAAGATTTCTGCCGGCTACACACCAATTTCTCTTGAACGACTTGGAAAAACGGTCACAGAAATTACCGACAACTTGCAAAAAATAGGCTTCTTCAAACTAGCAGGCCGCCCCGATATGGAAAAGTTTTGGACAGATATTCTTTCAAGAGCCGCTCTAAGTGAAAGTGAAGCAGCTTATATCGAAAAAGTGTTCGACAAGGCGGCAGGTCTTGCTATCAAAAATGCAAAAGCTTCAAATGATCAGGCTCAATGACATCACCATGGCAATAAAGCAACGCTGCTTTTTTTATGCATTTTTCCAGCTGACGGATATTTCCTTTCCACGGGAAAGTTTGAAGGAACATAAGAGCAGATTTAGAAATAGTTTTATTTAGTTTTTCTCGCTTTAAGAACATTCGACAAAGCTCTGGAATATCCTCAAGACGCTCGCGCAATGGAGGAATTTTTATGATAACATCGTTGATTCGATAAAACAAATCTTCGCGGAATTCTTTCGCCTTGATTTTTGCATCAAGATTCGCATTTGTAGCAAAAATCATGCGGTTATCAACAGGAATATCTTTATTTGAGCCAATTCTGTTTATCACGCCCTCGCTCAGAACCTGCAATAATTTTGTCTGAATATTCATCGACAACTCGCCAATCTCATCGAAGAACAAAGTGCCGCCTTCACATTCCTCAAAAAGGCCTTTTCCTGGGACAGCTCCAGTAAAACCACCCTCACTCACACCAAAAAGCTTTGATTCGATTAAAGTCTCATTGGAATTTGAAAGAACCTCGCTCTTAAAGCATTTTTTTCTTCGGTTTGAAAGTTCGTGGATTGCACGAGCGACTGTCGTTTTTCCAGTTCCTGTTTCCCCCAAAATAAGCACAGAAACATCGAACGGAGCTATTTGAATTATAGTTTTACGCAATTTTTGCATTGCCGGAGATGAACCAGCAAGCAACGCAAAAGCCGGACTCAATTCACAGAAGTTTTTGTAATTTTCAATGTAGGCATTGTCAGAATTTTCTTTTTCATAAGAGGAATTCAATCTAAAAACCAAAGATTCCAGCTCACTGTGATTCCGATATTCCGAATAGCAAAAAATGTTTCTGTCAGCAAGAGAAATGAATTCTGAATCAATGCAATTGCTGTAAGCAAAAACCGTAAAATCTGAAAAACGAGCTGCCATTTGCTGCAAAATTGAAATGTCAGCGGCAAACAAAAACAAAATATTTGATTTCGTCCGCACAAAATTTAAATCTTCAAGATTGTTTGAGAAAACTACAAAAACTTCCGACATCGCCTAGTCCAAAAATTAAGATAAAATCGTTACGACAGAAAATTGTGGCAAAATGAAATTATTTTTCCAGACTCGGCACATGATAAACGCCAGTCTCAGAATTTTCCTTTGGCTTGCCATCCTTGCGGAACAACCGATAAAAAATAAGAAGCATTTTGTAGCGTATATATGGGAAAATCAGGAAAACTCTGAACGGACTGTGACCGATTTCATTCCAAATTTCATGACCAGCATCGAATGATTTTTCACTAACCCTGCGGATACGCCCCGCAAAGATTCCAATACAGTCACGGTAATACAAGAAAATGCTTGAAGAAAACCTTTCACGACGATGATAAGCCCAAAGATTCTTTTCTTTGATACCCTCGCTCAAAATTACCAAAGACGGAGAAGCCTTATAAATTGCCTGAACAACATCAGCCTCAGAAGATTTGGGGAAATATCCAACATATCGACCGACAATCCGAAGACCTTTGAAAGTGTCGTGGACATTGTGCTCTGCCTTTTGCAGAGTTTTCTTGCGCGCACCGAGCAAATAAAGTGATTTATAATGACGGTCAAGAGTGTTTAGAATCTGAATAACAGCCGTAAAAGGATTATAACGCACAGGAACCTGAAGTTTAAGGAATCGGGCACCTTTTAAAATGCTTTTTGAAATCGGAAGAATCAAATCTGCGTTCCGCAAACAATCACAAAAATCCTTTTTTTTGTTTCGGGCTTTAAGCAAATCCCAAACAGTGAGAAAAACAATCTGCTTTGTGCCAGGCTTTTCAAGAATTTTCATAATCTCTTCTTCGATATTTTCTGGCCGACAAACATCTACCGGCACGCCCAACAATTCTATTCTAGTCATTTTAAATTCTCTTTCTTAGTTATAAAATGTTAGCACATTTTTTTACAGATTACAAGAAAAAAGATTGCAAAGCAGCGATTCCGTAAAGAGCCGCAGTTTCGCAGCGAAGAATGTTTGTTTTGAGATGGACCGGAACAAATCCAGCTTCACACAAAAGTTTTACTTCTTCCGGACTGATTCCACCTTCACTACCACAGAACAAGGCAATTTTCTTGAGATTATGCTTTTTTTCGCTTGCCTGCAAAATGCTGACAGTCGAATCATTTCGCTCATAAAGGACAACAGCAAAAGAGTCGCCAACGGAAAGTTTTTCGCTCTCGGCTTTCCAGATTTCACACGATTCTTTTAATGTGACACAATTTTCGATTTTTGTATCAATCGGACTTCCGCTCTGCTGACGCGCCTCTTTGATAATTCGTTCAAAACGCTCTCCACGAAAATTAATTTTTTCGCCACCAGTCTGAGAAAATTCTGTCTGAACAGGAATTATTCTCGCAACACCACACTCAGTCGCCTGACGCACAATCAAGTCGAACTTTGAAGATTTGGGAACCGCCATAAAAAGCGAAAACTCACAATTTTCAATTGAATCTGTTTCTTCTGGCTGATTTTCACCCTCACCCGCTTCAACAGTATCGCACACCTGCAAAATGATTTTTTTAGAATTCTCATCGATTTTGCAGACGGTCATCGGCTGAAGCTCGCCATCTGGAAGCCGAACATGAATCATGTCGCCATTCATAAGACGCAGAACATTTCGCAAATATCGGTAATCCTTTCCGATTATTGTGAGAAGCCCGCTCGTGTCTAAATTTTTCTGAGAAATATACTGGCGCAACTATTTCTTCTCTTTCTCAGATTTTTCTTCTTCCAAAATAGCCAAATCCTGCAATTCCTTTAGAGTCTTGGTATTTTTAATCAGCGTAGTAAAGTCTTCTTTTTGCAAAATTGAAATTGCTTCGTTTAGCTGAATGTCATAGTCCAAATCGTAGAGCATAGTGCCTTTCGTTTTGTTAACTTCATTTCGAACGAGCTTTCGCAAGCTTGATTCATCGATTTCTGGGTACTTTTTCTTTAATTTTTTTGCGAAGTCTGTAATCTGCTTTTCGGTCAAATCTGAGCGACCATCAACAAAATCTGCAATTTCTGTGGATTTGTACAGCTCAAGATACTGTTTTTCGCCATCTTCGCTCAAAACCGGGAACAAAACTTCTCTGTCCGGCGGAATTCCAATTTTATCGATATTAACATCGCTCGGAGTGTAGTAACGGGCCATCGTGATTTTGATTCCATCCGCAGAAGAAAGTGGCAAAACCTGCTGAACAGAGCCTTTACCATAAGTGCGCTGACCAACAAGATAAGCAAGGTGATTGTCTTTGAGCGCACCGCTCACAATTTCCGAAGCTGATGCACTACCTTTGTTAATAAGAACTACAATCGGCATATTCCGAACTTTAGTTTTTTTGGTAGTAGCCGTGAATACAGAATTCTCGAATGAAAGGCGGCTTTTTGTCGTTACAATCGGGCCGTTATCGATGAATTTATCCGCAATGTCGGCTGCACTTGTAATTAAACCACCAGGATTATTTCGTAAATCAATAATCAAACCTGTCGCACCAATTTTTTGGAATGAATCAAGGGCTTCCTGAGTGCGCTCAACAGTCTGCGGTGTGAACTCGATAAGACGAACATAGCCGATTTTTGTGCCTTCAATCATGCCGTATTTTACAGTAGGAACTTCGATAATCGCACGAACAAGCGTAACAGGGAATTCCATATTTTTACCACGGCGGATAATCAAATCAACACTTTCGCCAACTTTACCACGGAGCATATCAAGAACCTGCTCCATCGTGATTGTGGAAGTATCTGTGCCGTTAATGGAAATAATTAAATCACCTGCAAGGATCCCGGCCTTGAACCCCGGCGTGTCCTCAACAGGAGAAGCGACCTCAACAAAAGCCGGCTTTTCCGGGCTGTTTTCGACAGGTTTTGAAATTTGCAAACCGACACCACCGAACGAACCGGAAGTAGTATCGTTGATATTCCTAAAACTTGATTTGTCGAGGTAGACAGTGTAAGGGTCCTTGAGAGCCTCCAGCATGCCTTTGAGTGCACCTTCATAAAGAACTTGCGGATCAATTTCGTCAACATAATTCCGCTGAACAAAATCAAACACACCATTCATGAGTTCCATGTACTGGCGTGATTTTGTTGCTTTTTCGGAGGCAGAATTTGAAGAAGACTGGGCAAAACACTGCGAAGCAAAAAGGGCGATTATAAAAATCAAAAGAATTGAATTTACACGTTTCATAATTGAATCAAAATTTTTCATATTAATTCTATTTTATGTTTCTATAGGAGAAAAATCAATCTTTATAAAGAAAGAATCTTGTGATATAATCGATTTTATGCAAATTATTCCAGTGGCAAGCGGCAAAGGCGGAGTTGGAAAAAGCCTTCTTTCCGCAAATTTAGCAATCGCTCTCGGTCAGGCGGGCAAAAAAGTTATTCTCGCGGACTTGGACTTGGGAGCTTCAAACCTTCATCTTGTTATCGGGCAGAATTCACCCAAAAAAGGAATCGGTACATTTCTCACCGGTGAGTCAAAATTTGAAGATATAATCACACCCACAGATTACCAGAACGTAAGTTTCATCGCTGGCGACTCAGAAATTCCTGGCCTAAGTGCGCTCAAAGTCGTTCAGAAAAATTCTCTGATTAAAAAATTCCATAGCATAGACGCTGATTATCTTATCGTCGATTTGGGGGCAGGCACACATCTCACAATTTTGGATTTGTTCCTCATTTCGCCTCAGGGAATTATCGTCACAGCACCTACAGTCACGGCAACGCTCAACGGCTATCTTTTCTTGAAGAATGCAGTTTTCAGACTTATGGCGGCAACTTTCAAAAAGAATTCAAAGGCGGCTGAATTCATCGCAAAACTTCGCAACGATTCGGCATCTTTGCAGCGCTTGTATATTCCAAAGCTGATTGAAAAAGTAACAGAAATCGACCCGGAAAACGGCGAAAAGTTCAAAAAACGCCTGTCTCAGTTCCGCCCACGACTGATTATGAACATGATTGACGAGCCAAAAGATGCGGACAAAGCTCATAAAATCCGTCGTTCATGCCAGCAATATCTAGGTCTTGAAGTTGAATCGCTCGGTGTAATGTACCGAGACTCAATGCAGGACAAGGCTCTTTCTTCAAGCCTGCCAGTCACGGTTTACAAGCCAAATTCCGTACTTGCTCAGGCAATTTTCCGCATTGCCGAAAAAATCATGCAAACTGAATCATTGAGCTTCGACGAAAGTTTTGAACAGGCATCCGAAGAAGCCACAGATGACTATTCAGCAAAAATGTCTTATGTTGAGGACTTGGTCGGAAGCGGCGCATTGAACATTGGCGAACTCGCCGAAATGATTAAAACCCAGCAATATGAGCTGAATCAGCTTAAAAATGAAAATATCATGTTAAAGTCGCGGTTGGTCAAAGCGGCAAAACAAGGATTTAAACTATGATTCTTCCTCTGTACATCAATTATCCCTCATGGATTCATCCAGAAATTTTTCCAGGAGTTCCAATCTTAAGTCTTTTGCGCTGGTACGGTCTCATGTACATTTTCGCATTCGGAACAGCTTTTCTGGTTCTCAAAAAATTGCTCCGAGAAGGCGCGTTGGATGGCGTAAATGCTGATGGCACAATGCGAAAGGCAACCGAAGACGATATTTTCAGTTTCATCGCAACAGGTATCGTATTTTTGCTGATTGGAGCGCGAGTTTTCTCTACTCTTGTCTATGATACTTCCGGATTATACCTCAAAAAGCCATGGCTTATCTTCTGGCCTTTCCAGAACGGCCGTTTCACAGGCTTGGCAGGCATGAGCTACCACGGCGGATTTATCGGGGGAGCTGTCGGCACAATTTTCTGGTGCTGGAAGAACAAAGTCTCTTTCTTCAAATGGACGGACGCAATGGTCACAGCAATTCCACTCGGCTACACCTTTGGCCGAATCGGCAACTTCATGAACGGCGAGCTTTACGGCCGAATCACCACCGCCCCATGGGGCATGATTTTCCCTCACGCAGAGAAGTTCTCAGTCTCAAAGGCATGGGTTCAGAATTTCATGGCAAAAATCGGTATGGAAGCCAGCACAAACCTTGTAAATTTGCCGCGCCACCCAAGTCAGCTTTACGAATCGCTTTTTGAAGGCCTTATACTGTTCTCAATCATCTGGTTCTTCCACAAAAAAAAGCCATTCGACGGATTTTTAATCGCCCTCTACTCAGGCGGCTACGGAATCTTCCGCTTTTTCATCGAATATTTCCGAGAGCCAGACGCAGACATTGGCTACCGAATCGCCAGCGAATCCAACGCCCCTCTCTACATGAACACCAGTCTCCTGAACATCTCCACCGGCCAGATTCTATGTTTCTTAATGATTCTAATAGGAATAGGTTTTGGAGTCGCCGGCTATATTTTGAACAAACGCAAATCTAAGTAAGAAAGATTTTTACCAAAAGCTGAAGAAATAAATATCTGTGCAAGCTTGAACTAAGCCTATAAACGCAAAAAAACAGCTTTGTGGGACGCAGACAAAAATTAAGGGGGTCCCCGTGAGGGGAGAATCCTTGATTTTTGTCGTCGCTGGGACCCGCAAGGCTGTTTTTTTGTTTTATCCGATTAATTCTTTAATTAACCGAATATTTTTATTTCTTAAGCAACTCTGCCAAATCTGCCGCTGTGAAGTGGAAGTACTCCGCAACCTTCTTAGCCGGGCCAGAAGTACCAAAGTTATCCAGACAGAAGCAGTTTTCTTTTGAAGTGAACTGAAGCCACTCCATGCTGATTCCAGCCTCTGTACAAACGATGCGTTTTGCATTTCCGATGATAGCGTTCTGATCTGCTTTTGAAAGATTTTCGAATTTCTTCAAATCTGGAACAGAAACTACGCGGATTGCTTTGCCGCTGACGAGTTTTGCTGCATCAAGAGCCATGCTGACTTCTGAACCGCTTGCAAGGATTGTGATGTCCGGGTTAGCTGAGCCTTCAAGAACAACATAAGCACCTTTTTCTGCCATGTTCTTCTTCCAGTTTTTGTCTGCTTTTTCGTAAACAGGAAGTGCCTGTCGAGTGAAAGCCATACAAACAGGATGATCTTTTGAAGCATAAGCAATTTTCCATGCTTCGATTGACTCTTCCGGGTCGCCCGGACGGATTGCCTGAACGCCTGGAATAGCACGCAAGCTAGTCATTGTCTCGATTGGCTGGTGAGTTGGGCCGTCTTCGCCAACGTAGATTGAATCGTGTGTGAATACGTAGATTACAGGCTGCTTCATCAAAGAAACAACACGCAAGCTTGGTCGCAAGTAATCAGCGAATACAAGGAATGTTGCGCAGAATGGGCGCAAACCACCGTGCAATGAAATACCAGCACAAACTGCGCTCATTGCGAACTCACGGATACCGTACTCGATGTAGCGGCCCTTGCGGTTTGTTGCAGAATATGTGCCTTCGTCATAAGACTTGAATGCAGTTTTGTTTGGTCCCATGAGGTCAGCTGAACCGCCGACCAAGTTGCCGTAGCGGGCTGCAATCATGTTCAAGCCTTTGCCGCTTGCATCACGAGTGGCGCATGAATCGCCAACTTTGTATTCAAAATCAGGAACTTCTGCTGTAGCAGCATCTGAGTGGAAAGCGTCCCACTGTTTTTTAAGCTCTGGATTTTCTTTTGCCCAGGCAGCGAACTCTGCGTTCCAGTCGGCTTCTGCTTTTGCGAAATCCTTTGCCTTCTCTTTGAAGAACTCGTATGCCTCTGGAACAACGTAGAAATCTTTGTCCTCAGGAAGACCGAGAGTTTTTTTGGCAGCCTTAACGCCGTCAACACCCAATGGTGCTCCGTGAACGTCAGCTGTGTTTTCTTTTGGTGCGCCCTTACCGATTACAGACTTGAGCATAATCAAAGAAGGTTTGTCCGAGCAAGCTTTTGCTTCGTTAATGAGCTTGACCATGCCCTCAACATCGTACATGTCTCCTTTGAGAACCTGCCAGCCGTAAGCTTCGTAGCGTTTTGCGATGTCGTCTGTGAAAGTAATGTCTGTGCATCCGTCGATAGAAATTTTATTCTGATCGTAAAGAACGATGAGTTTTCCAAGTTTGAGGTTTCCAGCGAGAGAAGAAGCTTCTGAAGCAACACCTTCCTGAAGACAGCCTTCGCCAACCAGAGAATATGTGTAGTGGTCTACGATTTTGTGATTTGCAGTGTTGAATCGGGCAGCGAGCATTGACTCTGCGATTGCCATACCGACAGCCATTGAAACACCCTGACCAAGCGGGCCACCTGTACACTCAACGCCGTCCGTATCACCAAATTCTGGATGACCTGGACATTTTGAGCCAACCTGACGGAAGCTCTTGATGTCGTCCATTGAAACTTTGTAGCCTGCGAGGTGCAAGATACTGTAAAGAAGCATTGAGCCGTGACCAGCTGAAAGAACGAAACGGTCGCGATCTACCCATTTTGAATTTGCCGGATTGTGCTTTAACACTTCGCCATAAAGAACGGCAGCCGCTTCAGCAGCTCCCATTGGCAAGCCCGGATGACCTGAATTAGCTTTTTGAATCGCATCCATAGAAAGACTGCGAATCGACTTTGCAACAGCTGCAATACCTACACTGTTCATAATAAAACCCTACCTTTTAAGAGTAATTTTTTTAATCTCCGAAAGCCCCTGCGGAAATATTCAGAGATAATTCAATGCTCTTGCCCAGATTTTTGCTCAGACGAACTGAATCTGCTAGATGACATTAAATCTATTCTTTTTGACCTTATCCAAGGCCGAAATTAATAGCGGTTTTATATCCTCGAAGTTCATCTCCATGCCTTCAAGAGAAAGCTCCATTGCATACGCTTCTTCTTCTTCATATTCAGAATCTTCAGACAAAATCTCAAGGATTCTGGAGATGTGCGTGTACAACTGAGAAAGCGTGACAAGTTCCTGCTGAGGAAGCATGTCCAGCTCTTTGTTGTCGCAATCAAGCTCAAAAACAAGGGAACCAACTTCCCCAAACAACTTGAGCGCGCGATGGCGGAGTGAACCATTCGCAAAGTCTGCAAACCAATTATATTTCTTTCGGATTATAGCATTTCTATTTTCTATTTGCAATGTAAGCAGTTTCTTTTCTTCTATAGAGATTGGCAATTCTTTTGGAATCACCTTCTCAATGACTTCTTTGAGGTTGTCCTTTTTTTCGTACATCTGATCTTTGATGTAACAGTCGATTACGAAGTCAGGAAGCGCAAAGAACGGAATCGCCCTGCCAGCATCCACGTACAAGCCCTGATTCCACTTGCCGACAGCCGGAACATCCTGACCTTTGAACCACAATCGGGTCTCCACGCCAAAAAGCTCCAGCCCGACCTTCTGGGACATATCAAGGAATTCATGAATCGAACCACAATTCGGCACACAAAGCTCGCCCCGGTGTTCATAAAACACATTCGCAAGCTGCTCTTCAATCCCGGAACAAGGCCCCATGCTGTCAAAACTTTCAAGAAGGGCATTTTCCAGCGTCTCATACCATTTATGCCGCTCCATGTCCTCTTTGCTGATTTGGAAAGGATTGAGTTTGTGCTCAAGAATCGGAATCAATTCGATGATGCCTTTATCCCAGTCATAAACACGGCACAAAATTCTGTCACCATATTTGAAATCAACCTTTTCGAAAATCGGTTCCATAGAAATGCCGGTGAGATTCATCTTTAGAGGAAGCTCAAAGTCTCTCTCCGCGATGTGCAAATCCTTGCAGGCTGGATCAGAACTGATGTACTGCGCGGAAAATTCGTCGCCATACAAGCAGAACATATCCCTGGCTGTATTGCAATCAGTGGCGAACAGTTTTTTGGGAAGTGCCTGCCCCAAGAATTCAAAAGTGAAAGAATACGAAAGTGCGTCAAAATCCACGAGCGGCATACATCGGTCGCCAGGAACAAAAACCTTCTGCTCGACTTCACGCTGAGTCGGAACAAAACTAAAAAGCTGGTCTGAGAATGCACCTGCGCGGGTAATATACATTTTTTTCTGCAAAGAAAAAGCATACGGAGCATTGTCAAGAAACTCGACCAGCTCAGGAAGCGTGATTTTATGCCCCAAACCACAAAGCATAGCCAAGAGTTGCTTAGCCGAAAAAGGCATAGGATAAGTACGAAGAAAATTTGTTAAAAAGTTTTCAATTGAAATTGCCACGATATAAAGATAACAAAAAATGGCGGAAAAGCAAAGTGCAACAGAAAAAAAGAAGAAGAGGCGCGAAATCTACGACCTTGCGCCCTTCCGCAGCTCGGATTTTTTTGTAAATTCACTAATTTTTTTCCACTTTTTTTCGTTTACACTGCCGAAAATCGAATTTTTTTTACAATAAATATGTATAAACTTTTTGGAGGCAAACTTATGAAAAAAGAAATCCTTACACCAGATCAAAAGTGGGAAAGCCTAACACTCGCAAACAACTTTATCTTCTACAAGGTAATGCGGCATCATCCGAAGGAATGTCAGCATCTAATTGAAATGCTGCTCGGAATCAAAATTGAGCACATGGAAATGTCGAACGAAGAGACAATCGAAATCGACCATGACTCCCACGGAATCCGGCTCGATGTGTACGTCAAAGACACTGGACAAATCTTCGATGTTGAAATACAGACGACCGACACGAAAGACCTACCCGAACGTTCCCGCTACTATCAGGGCCTCATGGACTTGGATACGCTCAAATCAGGCCAGAAATACAAGAATTTGAAAAATTCCCATGTGATTTTCATCTGCATGGAAGATATTTTCCACAATAACCTTCCGGTCTGCACTTTTGAGAATATCTGCCTTGAGGATGGTAAGACAAAATTGAACGACCGTGCTTACAAACACTTTTTCATTGCAAAAAACTGTGCTAAAATGATTGAGAACGAGGAAGTCAGGGCATTTTTTGACTTTCTCACAACCAACAAGTCCGCGGACAATTTTACCAGCGACTTGCATAGTTACGTTACGAACGCAAAGCATAACATGCAGTGGAGGGTTCAATATATGACCTGGGAACGACAGAGAACTTATGACCGCGAGGAAGGTGCACAGCAAAATGCAATCGCAAATGCGAAGAATTTGCTTCAAAAGTCAAATCTGTCACCAGAAATGATAGCTGATTGCTGTTCTCTCCCGCTGGAGCAGGTGCTTGCACTCAAAGAAGAAATTGAGCGCGAGAATGTAATTGCTTAGCGAAAAATTGTAGTACCACCTCATAAAAAACCGCCGCGTGGCCAGAAGTGAAATGCACTTCAACAGGCCTAACATCATCAACTTAAGCCCCACTATTTAAAGAATTCCAAATAAGATAAAATTCCTTAGGTGGGAAAAATAGGTGGGGCTTACATTCAAGAAAAGATGGGAAACTGTTACAG